>Ga0364914_10080_pt2 | contig 31977 bp, 23 predicted proteins | sample ExccelJu500001D3_3_FD_206954 | JGI IMG/M metagenome (GOLD analysis project Ga0364914, IMG submission 206954) | Enriched cells from Trout Bog Lake Hypolimnion, Wisconsin, USA - BchlTB.June25.5000.01.D3 | ecosystem: Environmental > Aquatic > Freshwater > Lake > Hypolimnion/Profundal zone | place... | reverse complement strand
TCATTCCCGAGGAACAGCTCGCCGATTGGAAGCTCGTCGTGGTGGGGCCTGCGGAATCGAAATACGGGGGAGGGGGCGAAGGGTATTTGGCGGAACTCAAGCGCCGGGCTGAGAAAATCAGCGAGCGCATCGTTTGGACCGGCGCAGTTTTTGACGCGGACCGCCTCGACGCCTACTATCGTTCGGCGTCACTGTTTGTTTACCCGTCGCTGGCCGAAAAGGGCGAGACTTTTGGGCTGGCACCGCTCGAAGCGATGGCGCAAGGGTGCCCTGCCTTGGTTTCAAACCTCGATTGTTTCAGGGATTTTATCGACGAGGACGTCAACGGCTTTGTCTTCGACCACCGGAGCGCGCATCCCGCCCAGACCCTCGCCGCGAAGCTGCAAGAGCTGATCGGCGACGGGAAACGCCTGGCGCAAACCGCCGCGCTCGCCCACCGGACCGCCGGGGAATTTTCGCTAGAGCGCGTTGCCCGGCAATACCTCGAAGATTTTCAGTCGATTTGAACTCGCAACCCGCCAAATTTCCGCTAGGATAGCGGTGGCTATAGGGAGATTTCGTAGCCGCTTAAATATGAAAAATGACGCGGACCAGAATTCAGAGTTGCCGGACGAGTCCCCCATTGCAAAAAGAGGCCTTCCCAAGTGGCTTGTTGTCCTGGGGATTTGCGTTCTTGCAATCACCGTGATCGGAGCCGGGCGCCATTTCTACCTCGGGTGGAAAGAAAAGAGACTCGTCAGAGCCTCGCGATGGTTTCTGCAACAGGACAAACCAGCGGAACTGCGCGTGGCGTTGGACCGCGTGCTCCAACTGAACCCGAACAATCTCGAAGCGTTTCGGATTTCAGCCCAGGCGCTGCTGAAGGAAGGAAACGCAAAGGCGCTGCCTTGGCTGCGTCGCGCCGTTGAACTGGCCCCCAATAACCTGGAAGATCAAATAACCCTGGCGGATGCGGCTTTGCGCTTCGGTCGAAACCAGGAAGCATTGAAGGTGGTCCGGGAGATAGAGGCAAGTGCGAAGGGGCGGGCGGATTTTCAGGATCTCGCCGGGCGTGTGGTGCAGAGCCTGGATCAATTTGCCGAAGCGGAATCCCATTATGCTGAGGCGGTAAAGCTCGATCCAAACAACAAAGCCTATCGGCTGCACCTTGCCATCACCCGGTTGAATTCGCAGGATGCCGCAGTCCGGGAGAGAGCGCGCAACGACGTTGTTCAACTCTCGCCGGGAGACCCATTGCGCGCCATGGCGTTGCGTGCGCTCGTTGTCGATGCGGTGAGGAGCATGCAGACTAGTCGTGCGTTGACCTTGGCTGCGGAATTGAATGGCTTGCCGGATCATCTCTTCAGCGACCGCTTGATGTACCTCGAGGTTTTGCACTTGGTGAAGGCTCCGGAATTCCAAACGCTCCTGGTGGAGACCCAAGAGGAGGCGGCGCGGACTCCCAGCCAAGTCCTCCCCTTGCTGTATTGGATGAATAATAACAACCTGGCACTTCTCGCGAAAGACTGGACTCAACGCCTGCCCCAGGAGATCACTGCCCCGGTGGGCGTCCGGTTGGAGATGGCGCGTTCCTATTTCACTTTTGGGGATTGGAAAAAGCTGCGTTTTTTCCTCGCCGACGAAACGTGGGGCGATCTCGATTACTTGAAATTCGCGTATCTTTCCCGGTGTTATCGGGAACTGGAACAACGCGACACCAACGCGAAATCAACGTGGGCGCAAGCCCTCAACGCGGCGGCATCCAATGGCGATTCCTTGATGGCGCTTGCCCGCATGGCAGTTCAATGGGGCTGGGATGACGAAGCGAGCGATGCATTATGGCAAGCCGTTTCCAAGTCCAACCGGTCCAGCGAGGCGCTCAACGCCCTGTGCCAGTTCTATTTTACAAAACGCAACACCGCGGGGCTTCTTCGCGCCTATACGCTCTTGATTGACCGCAACCCGAACGACTCCGGCGCTCGAAACAATTTCGTGATTTTTTCTCTGCTTCTCGGTAAGGACAAGGCCCGCGCCTTGAGCATCGCCCGCGAGATTCATGACAAGGAGCCCGCAAATCCTGTTTTCGCTTCGACCTACGCTTTTGCGCTCTATTGCACGGAGAATCCATCCCAGGCGCTGGAGGTCATGAAAGCCCTCAAGCCCGCAGAATTGAAAGAGCCTTCCATTGCAGCCTATTACAGTGCGATCCTCATTGCGAACGGGCGAGAGAAGGAAGCGCAGGAATATCGAGAGCTTGGGCGCGGGGCAACGCTGCTGCCCGAAGAGGAGCAGATTTTGAATCTGACGCCCGTTCAGATTCAACCAACGCCGTAAGTAATACTGGCACTAGTACCGTGTCACATCTATAAGTTCGGATAAAGGCGTTTCAGCTTGATACGGGCATTCTCGGTGGTGAAGCGCCAGTCGATGGGGACACTTCGGTTGCTTCTGTAGCGTTCCCAAGCAGCCACCTCTTTTCTCATGAGTTCGATTTCGGGGATTCGCCGGTTGAGGCATTGGCTGCTAAGCGCACTCAGTTCGATCTCGGCAATTCTTTTCGAGAAACGCTCTAAAGCCAAACACTTGCAAAAGCTGCGGAATTACGCCCATGCCCAAGTTGCACTTGGGAACGCAGTGATCTCGGCAGTTGCACTGCCGCCTCCCGCGAGTGCAGCGGCCTCAATTTGAGGGCTGGGAGCGTAGAAAGATGGCAAGGTAACGTCAGTGCTGCTCTACGCTGCCGAGACGGGCGGCAATGCCGTGGGGCCGGAGCGCTCCGGGCGCTCGGAACGCGCTTCGGGGGCTTGCCCGCCACGCGTCTCTTTGGGGTAGGCGACCCGGCTGTGCAACATGCTCAGGAGGGTCGATTTGAAACTCGCGGCGATGGCTTTGAGTTCGCGCAGATTCAGTTCGCAGTCGTCGAGTTGCCCATCTTTGATCCGCTGCTCGAAAATGTCCCGAATCATCTGGTCCACCCGTTGAGGGGTCACTTTTTCCAGGCTTCGCGAGGCGCTTTCCACGGAGTCTGCCAGGGAGATGATGGCGCATTCCTTGGTTTGCGGGAGCGGCCCGGAATAGCGGAAACTCTCTTCGCACACATCGGGAATATCTTCCTCCCGGATGTTCATGATTTTGCCCCCTTGGCGCGCGTCTTCCTGCTGTTGGAGCGCCCGTTTGTAGAAATACCAGACCCGCGTGGTCCCGTGGTGTTGGGCGATGGCGTCGATAATCTGCCGCTTGAGGTTGTGCTTGAGCGCGAGGTCGATCCCCTCTTTGACGTGCGCGATGATGATCAACGCGCTCATGGTGGGGGCGAGTTCGTTGTGCGGATTGTTCTGAAGATCTATGTTTTCGTTAAAATAGTCCGGCTTCACGAGTTTGCCGATGTCGTGGAAATAAGCGCACACACGTGCTCTGGTCGGGTTCGCGCCGATGGCTTCGGCGGCGGCTTCGGCGAGGTTGGCCACGACTAGACTGTGGTGGTAGGTGCCGGGAGCTTCGATGGTCATGCGCTTGAGGAGCGGGTGGTTCAAGTCCGCCGCTTCCAGCCAGGAAATGTCCGTGGTGATATGAAAAAGGTTTTCCAGGATGGGCAGCGTTCCGCTTACCAGGATGGCTGTGAGCACTCCGCTGGACACCGCTGTAAAGCTTTCCAACGCGACGAGCTGCCAGTTGATGTTGCCGAAAAGCTCCAGAACAATCGGCCCGATCAGCCCAAAGATTAGTGCCAGCACCCATGTGGCCAGCCCCACGAAAACACCGGCCCGGATCAAGCGGCTGCGCTGGCGCACTTCCAGGGTGACAAACACGGCGACAAAGCCGCTGATGAGGCTCATCACGATGAAAATCGCCGGGGTGAGGACCGGGGTCAGCCCGTTCACCAGGATGCCTCCCCATAGACTGACGAAGATGGCGGCGAAAATGCCGAGATTGCGCCCAAGCAGCACGGAAAGGACCAGTGGGGCGAAGGCAAAGGGAATCAGCAAGGGGCCGAAATCGCGGTCGATGGTGCCGCTCCAGGTGAGTGCGAGGATTCCTTTGATAAAGGCTAGGTGGGCAAAGCAAATGCCGAAGACCAGGAGCAGGCGCGAATTGCGCGCAAAGGTGCGCGGGTGGTTGATCCAGAGTTGCGCCAGTGCCGTCAGGGAGATGAGGAGGCTGGTGAGGAATTTCTCCATGCCCTGGGTTTGCTGGCCGGTGAAAATCAAGAGGCCAATCCCGGCGGTGAATGCGGTGAAAATCAGGAATTTGGTCAAAAAGCCGGTTTCCAGCAGTTGCGCGATTTCGCTGGAACTTCGGCGTCTTCGTTTTTTGGGCGATGCCAGCCCTTTTTTGACGAGGCGTTGGTGTTCGAAAAATTTAATCATACGCGTGAGAAAATAGGGGAGACTCGGCTTTCAGGAGCGAACGTCTCCCGAACGGTGGCGCTTGTAGGCGCGGACGATTTGCCGGACGAGTTCGTGCCGGACGACGTCGCGTTCGCCGAAGGTGCAGAAGGAGATGCCTTCGACATCCTTGAGGGCTTGCAGCCCTTCGATGAGCCCAGAGCGTTTGTTGCCGGGAAGGTCGATTTGCGTGGTGTCACCGGTGATGACGCACTTGGAGTCCACGCCGAGCCGGGTCAAAAACATGAGCATCTGCTCGGTGGTCGTATTTTGCGCTTCGTCGAGGATGATGAACGCGTGGTTCAAGGTGCGGCCTCGCATGAAGGCGAGGGGGGCGATTTCGATGATGCCGCGTTCGACGTAGCGTTCCCGTTCCTCGTCCTCAAGCATGTCTTGGAGGGCGTCGTAGAGCGGGCGCAGATAGGGGGCGATTTTCTCTTTCAGGTCGCCGGGCAGAAACCCGAGCGCCTCCCCGGCTTCTACGGCGGGCCGGGTCAAAATGATGCGGTTGACCTGCTCTTTTCTGAGGGCGACCAGCGCCATGGCCATCGCAAGATAGGTCTTACCCGTTCCGGCAGGGCCGACGCCAAAGACGAGGTCGTGATCGAGGATCTCCTGGATGTAGGTGCGCTGCGTGGCCGTCTTGGGCGTGATGGGAGCGCGGCGCGGCGAGGTGATGAGCCGGGTATCAAGGAGTTCGTGGAGTTTGGCTCCCTCTTCGGGTTCGGTGACGGAGCGCAAGGCATAGCCGAACTCGTGGCGGCGGATGGGCATCCCGCTTTGGCGGGCACGCTCCAACTGGTCGAACACCTGCCGGGCGCGCTCGACGTTCTCGGCAGGGCCTTCAATGCGCACCCATCCCTCCCGTGTGGTGAGCCGCACGGCGAGTTCTTCCTCCAAGGTTTTGAGCAGCTTCAAGTCGCCCACATACAGAGCCTGGAGCGCCCGAGCGTTTTCAAACTGCAAAGTCTGACTTTCTGACATCGAATCGGTAGATAACCTCCTTTAGCTTACCGGAACCGTTGCCGGTGTCAAACCTTGCTGTGGCAGGTGCACGGGAAGGTGATGGCTGATCGATGGCTCGGAATCACCCTGACAGCTATCCGACCAACCGGTTAGCAGGACGCAATTGCAGGAGGGTAAAACCGTCTCTTTGAAAATCTACCAAGATGCTTAAGGCGAGAAGCTTACGCGGCTTTTCCTGTCGGGATAGCCACAACCCGCCCTTTTGGGCGATAATGAGAGGCAAATCAAAGCGAGCATTTCCGCGAGTAGCTTGGCGCTGTGCTTTAGCCAGTGCGCGGGTATGCGGCTACTCGTAGACCCCGGAAACGTGTCTCGGCCGTCAGCCTCCCCCAGCACAACCCCTTTCGAACTCAAAAAGTAGTGTTTTCCCCTATTGAGTTGTGTTAACCAAGGCGAATTTTGAAGGTGATTTATTTTCATCGCGACACGCCTTCGCTCTCTTAACCCGTTGTTGCAAGGAGACTTAACGGTATTACAGCAGAATACTGCTCAATTCTCTGGTTCGAGAATCGCATTCCTGCATGCCAGGCCCCATTTCACCCAAAATAGGGCGCTTTTTCTATTTAAGAGTGTTCCTTGGTTAACGCTCCGTTGCATCCGGGCTGCAAGGGCATCCCTTTACGAAATAGCGGCGTTACTCAGGTTAATAACCAGAGCGTTTTCCGCCCCCGATTCCCGTCCGCCGCCGCGCCCCCACGCCCGGTGGTTTTGAGCGGGGTGCAAAAACCTTGTTCTGCTCCCGCGCCGCCTCTGTAAATTCCATTTTTCGTGGGGTGGAGATTTTCGTATCCGAAAACCGCCTGATTGGCCATCTTCTTCGCCCTTTTCCGATGTCCAAAACCCGCCAGCACCCGCTTCTCGTTTTCCTCCTTCACATGACGCAGTCCATCCTGCTGCGCCAGATCGCTTTCTTGAAGGCAGAGAACGCCATCCTCCGTTCCCGGTGCCCGAAGCAGATTCAGACCACTCCCGCCGAACGCGTGCTTCTTGTTCGATTGGGCGCGCCTTTGGGGATCGACGGCAGACCGGCAACTCACCACCCGCTCATATGTCCGACAATGAACACCGACCCAACGAAAGCGAAACGGGAGATCGTGTCTTCAATGACCAGACCGAGGCGATTCGCTCCAAATACCAGCTTAATCATATACGCGGAAAGCTTTCCGATATGTGCCCTTTCTGTGACAAACCCATCAAATTGGGCGATGAGGTCGCACATCGTGCACTCTGTGTCCAACGCGCTGCCGCGATTAGCGCGGATTTGCGTCGCCTGAAAGAAGTTCTCGAAGAGCAAGAGGTGTCAGAATCTCGTCGCAAAGCGAATCTTGAAGCAGATCGGACTGATCGAGAAAATGCAGAAATTCGCCGCAAGCTCGCAATTATTGGGTTCGTAATTTGTCCCGTTTGTAAATTAGCTCTCTCCAAAAGTCGTGTTGCTGCACATCACGCGGAGTGTCACTCTCCCAAAAAATCCACGGCATGACACAACACCGGAGTAAAAGTTCCCCTCGTTTCTGCGGCACTATGACTGGCAATTGGCGTGATCGGGATTGGCGAATCCGGGATTGAGCTACAAACTCTTAAAATCGATATGGGAACAATCTTTTTGAGGATACGCGAGGGCCACGACCTCGATGAATTTGATTATTCTTGCTCCGCGTCGTGAGCAGGTAAAAATGCCCTCATGCAGCCCGTTTATCAGATCCCTGGAGATGTCCTCGATGCGCACGTAGTTCGTCTTTCGCGTATTCCGGCTGTGCAGTCCAGCCAGAGTAATCTTCACGCGCTGCTTTTTCTCTCTGGATTGCGGGTGGCATTCGCCTACTACCGAGCAGCAAACGCGGGAGATGAATTCTTCACCAACTTGGCACCGAGGCATCACCTTGATGATGGACTCGATGCTGCCGCACGCAGTTGCCTTAAGGGGCTGATTCGGGATGCCCGCTCCTGGCGCACGCGTGACGATATCAAGTTACTTTACCCAGACGGCGCGCCGAACCCAAACTGGATCGCCATCAGCCTCTCCTTCGCAAACATCTTTGAAAATACCAACAAGGCTGTAACAATTTGGATTTCTCGCGGAGACGCCGGTCAAAACAAGCTCAGACTTTCATGTGGCATGGGGGTTGTGGCGCTCTTGTCAGTCAAGCCAGTCGGTTATATTGGAGACCTTATGCGGAGTCCTTTTCATTTTGACGACGATATTGCGTCTGCGATTCGCGCATTTACAATGACACCAGAAATAGCGCTGCCAGAGCTTACATAAAATCCGTCCGGCCCTTAAACCGTTTCCCTTATTTCTAGCGGCATGAAACTTCTCAAAAACCAAGGTTTGGATCGGGTAATCGACGAACTTCGCGCCAATTTGGTGGCTGGCGGCAGTCTGGATGGGGCGACTCCCGGCCTTTCTCTTTTCGCCTATGGCGAGCTGCGGGACTTGCTCCAACACCTTTCCTTATGCCGCCTTGTTGTCCCTTCTGCTCAGGCGAATGCTCAATCCCTTCTCGGCTCGGATCTCGACCGAGGGTATCGGAATCAGCTATCCGCGCACAAACTCGCCCGTAATTTTGCCGAATGGCTTTGTAAAGGTGTGGACGTCAAAGCTGCGCCGGGGCCGCTTCCTCAAGCCACGTTGGTTGCGAAGAACGCAGAGGGTATCCCATCCCAAGTCATCAGTGGAAATTGCCCGCTCACGACGGATGGCCTGGGCATCACCCCCCCGAATCAATTCAGTCTGGTGCAAGCCACCGAGACACCGGAGGAATCGCAGCTTTTCGCGGCATGGTTTGAGCAGTTGTGGAATGCGTTACCGGCGACCGCCGAGGCCAAGGATGCCTTGTTGGCCCAACTGAGCGAACTGACGATCCGACGCGAGCCTTCCCTGATCTACGCATTGACGCTTTTCCACCTCTTTAAAGACCGGGGCGACGAACTCGACGAAGAGAAGATCGTGAAATCCGCGACCGGCATCCGCAACACCGTCGTCTGGAAGAAACTCTTCAAATTTCAGCGCGATGGCGTCATCGGAGCCATCGACAAGCTTGAGCGCTACGGCGGATGCATTATCGCCGACAGCGTAGGTCTGGGAAAAACCTTCGAGGCCCTGGCCATCATCAAATATTACGAACTGCGTAATGACCGTGTGCTGGTGCTGGTTCCGAAGCGGCTGCGCGACAACTGGACACTCTACAAGGCCAACGACCGCCGCAACATCCTCGCCACCGACCGCCTGAATTATGACGTTCTGAATCACACCGACCTCTCCCGCGACGGTGGAAAATCCGGCGACATTGAACTCTCCCACGTCAACTGGGGTAACTACGACCTCGTGGTCATCGACGAGTCTCATAATTTCCGCAACAAAGCATCCCTCAAGGACCGCGAAACGCGCTACGACCGTCTCATGCGCCGCATCATTAAGGAGGGCGTGAAAACTCGGGTGTTGATGCTTTCCGCCACGCCGGTGAACAACCGCCTCGCCGATCTTAAAAACCAGATCGCCTTTGTCACTGAGGGGGACGACACCGCTCTTTTGGATCACGGCATCACCAGCATCGAGGCCACCGTCCGCAAGGCGCAGCTTCAGTTCAACCGTTGGCTTGCTTCTGAGGAAGCAGACCGCACCCCGCCGCGCCTTATCGAGATGCTCGGGTTCGATTACTTCAAGTTGCTCGATCTGCTCACTATCGCCCGTTCTCGCAGGCACATCGAGAAATACTACGGCACGGCTGAAACCGGCACGTTCCCAGAGCGGCTTAAGCCGATCAATTACAAACCTGACGTGGATCGCGCAGGTGAGTTTCGCTCTATTCGTGAGATTAATAATGAGATCCGCCGTCTCTCCCTGGCCGCCTACGCTCCGCTCCGTTACGTGCTCCCACACAAGCAGGCAGCCTATGATGCGAAATACAGCACGAGGATTCGTGGCGGCGAGAGCTTCTTCCGCCAAGTGGACCGCGAGGAAAGTCTGATCCACCTCATCCGCGTCAACGTGCTCAAGCGTATGGAAAGCGCCGTGCCATCGTTTGCCCTAACGGTCAAACGTCAACTCGACGATGTGGTGGTCACGCTTGCCAAGATTGAAGCTCACGAGGAGTCCGTGGAGGAAATCGAAATTGATGACGTGGACATTGACGACTCTGCCTATGAAAGCCTACTTGTCGGGCGCAAGGTGAAGGTGCTCGTCCAGGACATCGATCTCGTCCGATGGAAGCAAGACCTCATCGAAGACCGCAACCGTCTCGCCACGCTCTACTCTGCGGCTCATCAGGTAGGTGCCTCCCGCGACGCCAAGCTCGCCACGCTTCGCGATATCATCGAGGAAAAGGTTCGCCACCCGCTTAATCCTGGAAACCGCAAGATCATCGTATTTACCGCCTTTGCGGACACAGCCCATTATCTTTACCAGGAATTGGCCTCGTGGGTGCAGTCCGAGCTAGGGCTTCATTCCGCTCTCGTCACCGGAGGCGGACGCAATCAGACCACGCTGCCCCAGCTTCGCAAAGATCTCGCCAGCATCCTCACCGCCTTTTCCCCGCGCTCCAAGGAACGTCCCGAGGAATTCGCTGCCGAGGGAGAGATTGACCTACTCATCGCCACCGACTGCATCAGCGAAGGGCAGAATCTTCAGGATTGTGACTTCCTCGTCAATTACGACATCCATTGGAACCCCGTCCGCATTATCCAGCGGTTCGGACGTATCGACCGCATCGGTTCGCCGAACAGCCGCATCCAGCTCGTGAACTTCTGGCCCAATATCGAGTTAGAGGAATACATTAACCTGGAACAGCGCGTCTCCGGGCGCATGGTGCTCCTCGATGTTTCCGCCACCGGCGAGGAGAACATCATCGAGCAGCAGTCTGGCAACCAGATGAACGATCTGGAATATCGCCGCACCCAGCTCCTCAAGCTCCAGGACGCCGTCATCGATCTTGAAGACCTCTCCAGCGGCGTCTCTATCGCCGATCTTACGCTCACCGATTTCCGTATCGACCTAGCTCAATACCTCAAGGCGCATCCGGGAAAACTCGAATCCCTGCCGCTGGGCACCTTTGCAGTCACCAGCACACCAGAAACCGGCATCTCTCCCGGCGTCATCTTCTGCCTCCGGGCCGAAGGCGAAGCCGCCGCCAAGTCCTTCGAACCGGGTTATCCGCTCGCACCGCATTACCTCGTTCACGTCGGCGACGACGGCGCTGTGCTGCTTCCCTTCACACAGGCGAAGACCGCTCTCGACCGCCTCAAGCGCGTTTGCATCGGGCGCGACCTGCCAGATGCGGAGGCGTGTGGGCGTTTCGACAAGGCGACCAAACAGGGGGAAGACATGGCCCGCGCCCGCAAGCTCCTTTCCGCAGCCGTGGCCTCCGTCATTGGCAAAAAAGAAGAACGCGCCGTGGCCAGCCTGTTCACCCCGGGCGGCACCCACGCGATGAAGGGTGAATTTGCGGGCATCAACGATTTTGAGGTGGTCGCATTTCTCGTCATCCTGCCGGGAACCGACGCATGACCGCCGCCACCGTCATTGCCGCCCTTGGGCTTCCCGCCGATGCGCGGGTGGACCAGCGCGTGCCCAAAAAGCTGCTGGTTGAAAACGGCGCGCCCACCACTGCCGACAAGCGGCAGATCAACGATGGCATCGAGGAACTGCTCTGGCTGGCCGCGCTCAAGCCCGCCACCATCGGCGTGCCCGCTTATCGCGACGATACCCGCGAGTATCTGGAGATCGCCGTGCTCTCTCTCACGCTCCGGGCCGAGACGAAGGCTTCGCGCCTTACTGAGTTGATTCACCGCGCCATTCCCTATCCCGTTTTTCTTATTCTTTCCCAACCGAGCGGCTTCACGCTCTCGTTGGCTCATCTGCGCTGGTCGCAGGGGCAGTCGGGCCAAACCGTGCTGGATGGTTCTCTCGTCACCGCCGACGTGACCGCAGAAAATCCTGCAACGAGCGATTTCCTAGCGTCGCTGAATGTCGCCGCCCAGCCACACCTGCATCTCCAGGCACTCTATCATGGGTGGATGGAGCGGTTCGAAGCCTACGCAGCCGCTCAGTTGACCGGGCGGTTCACGCCCGCCGCTGACGCCTTGGCCGCCGACCGCCGTCGAGCCGCGCTTGCCGATCACGAGTGGCTATCCCGTGAAATTGCCATTCTCCGCGCCAGTGCCGCGAAGGAAACTCAGCTTAACCGCCGCGTGGAGTTGAATCTCCAGATGAAAGAACTCGAATCTCGCCTCGCCGAAACTGCTATCCATTTGTAAATTCAGGACCAAGACCATGCAGAAGCTCACCTCCAACGACCCTGAAACCAAGTCTCCTGACCTTGCCGCCGAGAATCTCGCCAAGCTGAAGGCGCTCTTCCCGGAACTCGTTACCGAGGGCCCGGACGGCGTATCCGTGAATCTGGACGTGCTCAAGGATCTCGTGGGTGACAAGACGGCGACCGAGGCCGAGGAAAAATACGGCATCAACTGGCATGGCAAACGGCGTGCCCGGCAACTTGCGCTCACCCCCAGCACAGGCACCCTGCGGCCTTGCCCAGAGGAAAGCGTGGACTGGGAGACCACCAAGAACCTCATGATTGAGGGGGACAACCTGGAAGTTTTGAAACTTCTCCAGAAATCATACGCATCGAAGGTCAAACTTATCTACATCGATCCGCCTTACAACACGGGGAAGGATTTTGTTTATCCAGACAACTTTCAGGATAACATCAAGAATTACCTCGAACTCACTGGGCAGACCGGCGAGGGCGGCGTTAAACTCTCCTCCAACACCGAAGCCTCCGGTCGCTTCCACACCGACTGGCTCAACATGATGTATCCTCGCCTCAAGCTGGCTCGGAATCTACTCCGGGAGGACGGAGTTATTTTCATCAGCATTGATGACGGTGAATTAGACAACCTCCGCAAAGTTTGTGCAGAAGTCTTCGGCGAAGAAAACTTCCTGGTTCAAATCATCTGGCGTAAACGTAGTACCCCGCCAAATGATAAGATCATTGGTGCGAATCACGATTACATCCTCTGCTACGCAAAGAATTCTCTTTACGTGAGCCTCCGGTTGAGAGAGAGGTCCGAAGATCAAGTCGCCAGATACCGAAACCCAGACAATCATCCCAAGGGACCGTGGGCTCCGGGAGACTTGATGGCAAATGTTAAAGGAGGACGCTTCGTTCAGTCCCTTTACTTCCCCATTGTTAATCCTCAGACGGCTGAGAATCACTATCCCGGTACGAATGGCAATTGGCGTTTCTCGGCGACAACCATCGCTGCGCTATTGGCCAATAACGAAATCTTCTTTGGTGAAGCTGGAAACGGGAAACCCAAATTAAAACGCTTCTTATGCGACGTAAAGGAGGGTGTTACTTACCCCTCCATTTGGGATTTCGTGCCGCTCAATACAAGCGGAACGAATGAAATGGGCGAGATTTTCCAGAATCCGACCATTTTTGAGAGTCCAAAACCAGTTGGGTTGATTCAGGAACTCTTGCGACTGGGGTCAGCGGAAGATTCTATCGCTTTGGATTTCTTCGCTGGCTCGGGTTCAACAGGGCACGCCGTTTTTAAACAGAATGCCAGCGATTCTGGCAATAGGCGCTTCATTCTAGTCCAACTACCCGAATCAACGCCGAAAGAGTCGGAAGCAGCCAAATCTGGATATCGCTCTATTGCCGATCTCACAAAAGAACGCCTCCGTCGTGCGGGCAAGAAAATCCGTGAAGAAAACCCTCTTTTTGCGGGCGACCTCGGTTTCCGCGTCCTTAAGCTTGCCAGTAGCAACATCCGCGCATGGGAACCGGCTCGCGAAAAACTCGCCGAAACGCTGGAAGAATCCATCGATCACCTCAAAACCGACCGCACGGAAACGGACATCCTCTTCGAGTTACTCCTCAAGCTGGGCCTCGACCTAACGGTGCCCATCGAAACCCGATCCATCGCGGACAAGACCGTCCACAGCATCGGCGCAGGGTCGTTGCTTGTCTGCCTTTCACTCTCCATCCCGCAGGGCGCGGTGGAGCCGCTCGCCCTCGGCATGGTGGCGTGGCACCGGGCCATGAACCCCGCGGGCGAAACCACCGTGGTCTTCCGCGACAGCGCCTTCGCCGACGACGTCGCCAAGACGAACCTCACAGCCATCCTCGATCAGCACGGCCTGAAAACCGTCCGCAGCCTGTAATCTCTATGAGCAAGGACCTCACGACATCCGAAATCGATCGGCAGAATATCCTGAACAATCCGTATGCTCTCGCCGAAATTGAAAAGGCGGCGGGGATTCAAGGAATCCCATTCGAAGGCAAAACCGTGGTCCTCAAAGAGCAAGTGGCCTCATTTTTTGAGGTGACGCCCCGGACCGTTGAGAATTATTTGGAGCGAAACGCCGAGGAACTGGCCCGAAACGGGTATGAGGTTCTAAAGGGTAACCGACTGAAAGCCATGAGGTTAGCGATTCAGAGCTTGGTTGATCCCGAAAGAGATTTCGGGATCACCAGCAAAACGGTTCGCTTGGGAGTCCTTGACTTTCGTGCGTTTTTGAACCTCGCCATGCTCATGACCGAGAGTCACCGGGCGGGTCTCGTGCGGCAAATGATACTCGACGTTGTCATCGACACCATCAACCAGCGCACAGGCGGCGGCACGAAATACATCAACCAGCGGGACGAGGACTTCATCCACTCCGCGTTCATCGAGGACAATTACCGGAAACAGTTCACGAGTGCCCTGAAGGACTGTGTGGCCATGGGGAACTTTAAATACTCGGTTTACACGGATAAAGTTTACGTGAGCATCTTCCGGGAAAAGTCGAAGGAATACCGGAAGATCCTCCGCCTGGAGGAAAAGGATAAAGTGCGCCACACTTTTTACTCCGAAGTTCTCGACCTGATCGCGTCCTACGAAGCGGGATTTGCTGCGGAACTGCGGACCGCCTTCACAAAGAAAGGTAAACCGCTGGCGGCCTCCGAAGTGGATGCCTTGTTCCGGACCTTCGAATCGATGCCGCATTGGAAGCCGCTTATTGAAAAAGCAAGAAACAAGATGGCCAGCCGTGACCTTGCTTTCCGGGATGCGCTTCATCGCCAACTCTCAGAGTATGTGACGCCTCTGGCTCCTAGCGATTTCGAACGCTTTATCGGCGAGAAAAGCAAGGAGCTGGCGGAGCGATTGGAGGAAGCCAAGGACGTGATGAAACGTCTTAAGGAGCGCGAGTGATGGCTATTAATTACCTAACCATTGAGCAGGCTATCGACACCCACAGGTTGACGGTGGAGAAAAGCGGTGGTGGGACTCTGGGGGTTTTGGAAATTGACAAGCTGGAAAGTGTTCTGGGGCACATTCAGAATGATGATTATTATCCCACATTTGCCGATAAACTGACTCACTTATTTTTCTGTGCGTGCAAGTTCCATTGCTTTCAAGATGGGAATAAGCGCATCGCCATCTCCCTCAGCCTCCAGATGCTGCTTGTGAACGGCTACCTCTTTTGCGCCACCCACTTTATCCGCGAATCAGAAAACATCAGCTACCATGTGGCAGCCGGGAACATTTCAAAGGAACTGCTGGGGCGCTGGATGCAAGCGGTTCTCGACTGCGACGAGGATGATGAATCATTGAAGTTGGACATTTACCACGCAATCTCGAACAGCACGCCATGAAACTTCACTTCGAGCCCAACCTCGACTATCAACTCCAGGCTATCGAAGCGGTCTGCGACCTTTTCCATGGGCAAGAAACCTGCCGCACGGAGTTCACGGTCGTTCGCGACGCCGCAGATTCGCAGATGCGCATGGGTTTTGCCGAAAGCGATCTCGGTATCGGCAATCGCCTTACCCTGCTTGATGACGAGTTGCTGGCAAACCTGCACGCCATTCAGCTTCGTCACGGCCTGGCACCTTCGCCGTCGCTCGCATCTGGGGATTTCACGGTGGAAATGGAGACGGGCACCGGCAAGACCTATGTCTACCTGCGCACGGTATTCGAGCTGAATAAACGCTACGGGTTTACAAAGTTCGTCATCGTTGTCCCCTCCGTAGCGATCAAGGAAGGCGTCTATCACACTATTGAGACTGCCGCAGAACATCTCAAAGGCCTCCACGCGGGAGTGCCGTTCGACTACTTCATCTACGACTCGTCCAAGCTCGGCCAGGTGCGTAACTTCGCCACGAGCCCGCAAATCCAGGTCATGGTGATGACAGTCGGTGCGATCAATAAGTTCGGCGACGAACAGCAGGCAGAATCTGAGGAAGCGGATGAGATCGCCCGGCGCGAGAAATCGAAGAACGTGATGTACCGCCCCAGCGAAAAAACGGGCGGGGAAAAACCTATTGATCTGATCCGTGCGACGCGCCCGATCCTCATCGTGGATGAGCCGCAGAGCGTGGAAGGCGGGCTCGATGGCAAGGGAAAGAAGGCTATGGAGCGGATGAATCCGCTATGCAACCTGCGCTATTCCGCGACGCCGAAAGAAGCGCATCACATGGTTTTCAAGCTTGATGCGGTGGACGCATATGAGCGCAAGCTGGTGAAGCAGATCGAAGTGGCGGCGGCCTCCGTAGAAGGTGGACACAATAAAGCGTATGTGCGGTTGCTCTCCGTGAGCAACAAGCGCGGCGTTATTTCCGCCAGAGTGCAACTCGACGTCCAGACCGCAACGGGCGTGCAGCGCAGCGAGATTACGGTGCAAGATGGGGACCTCCTCGAAATGACCACCAAGCGGGCAGTTTACCACGATTGCCGGGTGGGCGAAATCCGCGTGGCCAGAGGCGATGAGTTCATGGAACTGCGTTATCCTGGGGGCGAGCAATATCTCCGTCCCGGCCAAGCCTACGGCGACGTGGACCCGCTTTCCGTGCAGCGTCAGATGATTCACCGCACCATCAAAGAGCATTTGGACAAAGAGAAGCGCCTCGCCCCACAAGGCATCAAGGTGCTCAGCCTTTTCTTCATCGATTCCGTGGAGAAATACCGGCAATACGATGCCGAAGGCAACACCGTAAAGGGCGACTACGCGCGCATTTTCGAGGAGGAATACCGCCGCCTCGCCAAGCACCCGGATTACCAGAGCCTCTTCAAAGAAGTGGACCTGACCACCGCTGCCGAGGACGTTCACAACGGCTACTTCTCCATCGACAAAAAGAAGGTCGGTAACAAAACGGTCGAGGTTTTCAAAGATACCAAAGGCACTACCCAGGCAGACGATGATACCTACAGCCTGATCATGCGGGACAAGGAAAAGCTGCTGAGCTTCGAAACGCCGCTGAAATTCATCTTCTCCCACTCCGCTCTTCGCGAAGGTTGGGACAACCCGAACGTCTTCCAAATTTGCGCCCTCCGAGAAATGGCGTCAGAACAACAGCGTCGCCAGACCATCGGGCGCGGCCTACGCCTCTGCGTGAACCAGGACGGCGAGCGTCTGCGCGGCTTCGAGGTAAACACCCTTACCGTGATCGCGACCGAGAGCTACGAGCAGTTCGCAGAAAACCTTCAGAAGGAGATCGAGCAGGACACCGGCATACGTTTTGGCATCGTGGCAACGCACCAGTTCGCCGGGGTTTCCGTCGAAGGCCCGGACGGTCAGCCAGCCCCTCTGGGCTTCGACCAGTCAAAAGCTCTCTGGGAGCATTTACGCTCCGAATGTCTCGTGGATGCAAAAGGCAAGGTGCAGGACGCGTTGCGCAAACAGCTCAAGGACGGCACATTGGTTTTGCCGGAGCCATTCGCCGCCCAACTGCCGCAGGTGAAGGAGATTCTGCGCAAGCTGGCCGGACGCTTGGAAATCAAGAATGCCGACGAGCGCGTGCAGGTGAAGAGTCGCCAGGCCGTGCTGCAAGGGGCAGACTTCAAGGCGCTGTGGGATCGCATCAAGCACAAGACCACCTACCGAGTGCAGTTCAACAACGAGGCGCTGTTGACGACTTGCATTCAGGCGCTCAAGGACGCACCGCCCATCGCCAAGACGCGACTACAATGGCGCAAGGCCGATCTTGCCATCGGGCGATCTGGCGTGGACGCGAACGAGACAGTGACTTCCGCTCCGGTGACGCTCGACGAAGGTGACATCGAACTGCCTGACATTCTCACAGATCTTCAGGACAAGACGCAGCTCACCCGCCGCAGCATCCATCGCATCCTCGTGGAAAGCGACCGGCTCGATGATTTCAAACGCAACCCGCAGCAGTTCATCGAACTCACCGCTGAGATCATCAACCGATCCAAACGCCTCGCCCTTGTTGATGGGATCAAATATCAACGGATCGGCGCGGAGGAATACTACGCTCAGCAACTGTTCGAGACAGAGGAACTATCCGGCTATCTCAAATCCATGATCGACGCCAACAAGTCGGTCCATGAACAGGTGATCTACCAATCGGACACCGAGCGCACCTTCGCGGAGCAGTTGGAGATAAACGAATCCATCAAGGTTTACGCAAAACTTCCCGGCTGGTTCCGCGTCCCGACTCCCCTTGGCCCCTATAATCCCGACTGGGCAGTGCTCGTGGATAAAGACGGAACCGAGCGCCTGTACTTCGTGGTGGAAACCAAGAGCAGCCTATTCACCGATGACCTCCGCGACAAGGAGAGCGCCAAGATCAAATGCGGCGATGCTCACTTCGCAGAACTTGCAAAGGGAAACACCCCGCCAGCCAAATTTATCAAGGCAACCAAGTTGGACGATGTGCTCGCCAGGTGCTGACCGTAAGGAGGTGGACCGGAGAAGAAATGAACTTCCCTTGCTGCTCTTGACTTGATGAAATCAAAACAAAACGGTCTTGTCACCCATTTCTCTACCGGCCCACCAAGAGCTAATCGAGTATCCCAATAGACGTGCGCGTCTGCCACTCACAACTTCCCCAAAAACTTTAGTAAGCCCAGAACGCCCAGCACGATTCCCGGCAGCGCCGTCCCCACCGCAATCAGCCGAATCGCCTTCTTCTCAAATTGATCGAAGCGGTCGCACAGGCCGCGAAGCTGGCTCTTCATTCCGTTGTGGCCATCTTCCCCACGGACGACGATCTCCAAGGCAAGGAGTCGGCGGTCCACCACGGCAATTCGGTCACGAACGTCCTCGCGGCAAAGGTCGCAGCGTTGGGTCAGTTCATGAAGTTGGTCGGAGGGATCGGTCATAGGGGGGCTTTCTTTTGCTGGAGATCGGTCCAGAGCGCGAGGTAGTAGTCCCCGGCTCGGATAATCAGTTGGTGGAAGTCGGCGCAGGTGAGCGAGTGGAGCGTGCCATCCAGCAATTTGATCGCGATTTGGAAATCACCGGGCGCGCCCTTGCGGGTGAGGTGCGTGTCGAGATCGTTGAATTGCCTTCTGTCGGCGTCTTCCATCGCGATGGTGATGCCGAGCGCGGTGTCGTGGTAGCCTTTGGCTAGGTCTTCCTCGAACTTCCTTTGCAATCCGGCGAGCGCCGTCTGCCGCGCGGCGTAGGCGGCGCGGGGTAGTAGTTTGAACGCAGCGGCGAAAGCGGCTTCGTCGGCATAATCTTTGCCATGCTCGGCATGCGTGATGTCTACTGGATTTCCAGCGTCGGTCATATAAGCCCCTTTCGGAGCCGGGGTGATGAGGAATTTCATATTTTAGAAGGGCATGACGGCGTAGCTGAATGAGAAAGCCACTGTTTGGTTCGTTACGTCCGTTGGGGTGTAACTCAATAAAGCCGTTCCCGTGGCGGTGTCTGCAGCAATGCTCCCTGCGTGGTTGGACGGGACGCCAGAGAATGTGCCTGAGATGTCCGTGGTTGATGTGAACGTGCTCGGAGTGGGCAACGAAAGCCGCAGTTGTGTGAGCGTGGCCGTGGTGGTCGGATCAATCTGGATGCTGCCCTCGACATACACGATACGACCTTGGCGACTCCACCGGCACCTGGACGGCACAACAGCAGCGACGTTGGCGACCGTCGTTGCGGCGGGCGTGAAGAAACAACCATTCGCCGTCCACTGCCGGGGGAAGGTGGAGACTACGCCCGTTGTGCTGTTCGTTTTGAGGCTTGCTACAACCCCGAGTTCGGGCGCGTAGGCCATAGCTGACCAGCCTCCGATAGAGGGAAACAGACCCGAGGTTGTAGTCCATGTGATGCCGTCAGGAGAAGTGTAGATGGCATTCGTGCTGGCAACCGAAGCTACAAAGAGGCCCAATTCAGGCGCCCATAGCATCTGGCTGAAATTTACAGGAGAGGGATACACCGTCCAAGTCACCGCATCTTTCGAGATGGCAACTTGTGAGCTTCCGGCTGCGATAAGGAGTATTCCAAGGTCAGGGGACCAGCAAATACAGGTGCCGCCGCCGACTCCGAGGCTAATCGTGGTCGGCAGACCGCGTAGTGTCCATGTCGTGCCATCAGAGGACACCAAGCAATTGCTGCTAGTCATGAATGCAAGAACGCTGCAAAAGATACCCAACTCGGGCACCCAGATCGTCGAGGTTTGGCTCGGCCCGCCATTGTAAGAAGGGAAACCCGCCGTGGTTCGAGTCCAGTTGATACCATCCGAAGAGGTCAAAACTCCTGCGCTATAGCCGGTGCCCATTGCGACGAAAAGTTTGAGTTGTGGAGAGTAGGCGCATGTAATCCACGTGCCCGAGCCATTGCCGGTGCGCGCAGTCCACGTAACACCATCGGGGGAAGTGATCGGCGTATTGTAGTTGGTCAGACCAATGAAGAGGCCCATTTCGGGAGCCCATGCAACCCCGGTCAACACATTGCTTCCATTGGCTGGGTTGCTGCGCGCCGTCCAAGTGACGCCATCGGGAGAAGTGAAAATCGAGTTCGTAGCAGAGCTACCGCCGATTGCCACAAACAGCCCAACCTCGGGTGCCCATGTCATGTTGCTGAGGCTGGAATTAGTTGCAGACGGTGTCGTAGTGGTGATCCATGCGCTTTTGATCAACCGGGCCGTGTAAAATGGTGCCGGGATTCCGCCTGTGCGTCCGGTGCCTCCGGTTGCCCCCGCAGCTCCTGCGGCCCCAGCAAGCCCTGTCGGTCCGGTGGTGCCTGTCGCACCCGCCGATCCTGTTGCTCCGGTCGGGCCTGCGGGTCCGGTTGCGCCGACTTGCGCTACTACCGCCCAGTAGGTTGTATTGGTCACGGCTTGGTTGGTGTGCGCAAGGATACAGCGATAGCTGCTGCCGCCCGAAGACACGGCGTCGTTTACAATATAAGCCGTCGACGAACTCCAAGCTCCTTTCCACACCAGTCCCGGGCCAACCCACACGCCCCAGAACTGGGGGTTGATGAGGATCTCGGACTGGTTCATTTTGTTGGACATGTACGACTGCTTGCAGACGTAAGTTGTCCCGCTGTAATTGGATACAGTGCCCTCCGAGAACCACGAGTAGTTATTTACATTCGTTCCGTTCCACTCAGCTACCACAATGCCCGGCACGCCTTGTGGGCCTTGCGCCCCCTGATTTCCCTGCGGTCCCTTCAGGTTAAGCACATAGTTCCAGTTTCCACTGGCATCCCTGTGATAGAAATCCCCGTTATTCAGGTCGACGTAGCCGTTGCCTTCCTCGCCGATGTCCGCCGTGGGAGCGCCGTAGCCGCTCAGGAAATCGACCGTGTCGCCGATTCCCTGGTAGCCCGTGGCGTTGCCCAAATTGGCAAGATCGGCCACGATGAAATCGCCGGGCGGAAGATTGGACGAACCTTCGGTCATACTCATGTTCGCACCGCCGCTGTCGTCCTGGAAAGTCCATGCACTAGGAAGTGGCCCTGTCGTATAGCTAGTGATCGACACCTGAGAGCCATCTCCCATCACATTGGCATAGACGTTAAATCCGGAACCGTTGATCTGATTGGCAAACGCATAAGCCAAGTCTGTTGCAGCAATCGTGGCACCGGAACCGCCAACCCAAGAAAATAGCATCTGGGCCTCCCCACCCCACTCGTTGAAGAATCGGACGCCATAGCCGTTGTTCACGTCGTCATCCGTGACTGTGTGATCCACAAACTGCACCACGGCGGTGCGGGACACTGCGGGCGTCCCTGTCTGATGCACCACATCGCCCACGTTCACCTTGGCAATTGGATTGCCGTTGATGTCGGTGGAGGGAAGTGTTGCCAAAGAAAAACGATTCGTGATCACGATCCGGTTGGAACCTGTCGCCCCAATCACCGAACCAATGTAACTGGCGAGCGTTGAGACAGCCAATTGGCGGATGACGCCATTTTGCTCCGTCGGGATCTTCTCAGAACCGTTCAGCGGCGATGCAGCTTCATTGCTGGCTGTCAGAAGAGCGCGGCCCGTGGACGTGGCATCGGAAATACGCGCTACGGTCACAGAGATGTTTTGCAGATCGCTCTTACGCGCAACCTCGGCAGGCGTTGGATACAATACCGGATCGGGCGTTGCGACGGGGCTTTCGTCTGTCAAAGGCGTTTCGATGGTGACGGAGAACGTGGCCGAGCGGAACTTATGGTCATCGAAACTCCACGTCACCTCGGCGCTTGCATCGAGATTGGCGATGTCATTTGCCGGAACGTCGTCGGAGAGGCCGAGGGCTGAAAGCAGCCCAGCAGTGGCGCAATTGAGCGAGCCTGTGTAAATGCCGCCAGCGCCGGGGGTGAACGTGTTCAAGTAAGCCAACAAACCGCCGGTCCATTGGTTGCGCGGCTTGAGAGCGAACTCGATCACTGCTCCGTCGGGGAGCGGCACGGATTGCGATCCGCGCGTGAAAGCAACCTCCACTGGATTAAAACAGCCCGCCTTAAATCGCAACGGCGAGGGCTGGGTGATGACGGCTTGGGTATCAAGACTGACGGTGATTCTCACGCTGACGGTACCGTGTCAACCGGCCACTTGCCTTCCGGGCAGGTGGCCGTTCTAAAGGCCGTCTTCAATTCCATCCAACAACCGCATTTCTGACAGCGGCGATCCGCCACGATGAAAAACTCGCACCCCTCGCAGGTATTGAGACGGGCAGCTTTGGTCGTATCATCGACCGCCGCTTCACCGGAAAGTGCTGCTCCGCATTCCGCGACCACGGCACCGGTAGCGGATTTGATCTGTGAGGTGAGCGGAGGCGGCGAGAACTGGGCGCGCAACGCGGCGAAAGCATCCTCTGTGAGTTGGAGATTGTTGCCGACAACCGTGCCCGCCGCGATGCAGGCGTCGTAGTAGCCCGCCGCTTTGAGGGTGGCGGCGGATTGGAGCTTGGAGAGAGGGATCGTGATCATGGGGTGTTGAAGGAGTCCATCATTGCTTGGGTGATCGGGAAGGTGAAGGGACCGCGATTCCCGCAATCCTCGCCGTTGTTCAGGTTCGCAGTCCCCACAGCAACGGAATGGCCGCTATGCCAAAGGGTGATGTTGAAAACGGCGCTATTGCAGCAATGCCCACCGGGGCACGGGCCATCGGAGTTGCTGTATTGCACGGTGACGGTGCATCCGGCTGTAATGACCACGCCAGCGCCCAGCCCGAGAGAACCCTGATTCGGGCAGTCGTCGTAAACGAGCGTTCCAGTGGCGTCTCGAATTGTCACCCAGCCGACGCCGGTGTGGCAATAGCCGCCCTCGACAGCGCAATCAAACGCGAGCGAATATTGGCACCAGGCAACAACATCGGCGCTGGCTGTAGCCTGCAAATCGGGCGCACCGCTGGCCCAAGCCCGCGCGGCAAACGTCAGCGTGCTGCCCGGACGCGCCGGGAGCGGATCAGTCCATTCAAAGCCGTAAGAGCCGCCAGGCCCAATGCTGCATGTGGTAAAAGTGCTCGGGCCGTTTTTGACGGAAACAAAGAATATACTCGGCCCGTTGTAATTGGATGGCTGCGAGAGCGAGACCGTCCCCATAAAGATCGGATTTACAAAATCCGTGGAATAATTGCCGCGTTCATAGCAAGTGTCCTGGCTGTCCTGAATCGAAAGGCTCAATGTCGGCCAGGTGATGTTTTGCGGGTCGCGCCGGGGCGTATTGCTCCCGCTCCCACTTCCTCCTCCTCCCCCACCACCGGAGCCGGTCTGCCCCGCGCCTGATCCACCAGAGGGAGGATCAGAAGGGTCAACGGGCGTGGACGGGGTAGGATCTGCTGGCGTCGTAGGAGTGGTTGGGGTGTACGGCAGCGGGCAACCGTTCGTGCCGGTGCCCGCCGTGGTGCCTGCAGTCACGCATTCGGGCGGGAGATTTGTCCAGTCCGCCGCATTGAATTCATCCGCGCCGAAATCAGTGTTTTGCACTACGCGCTTGGTGCCATCGGAAAGGATCAGCCAAATCAGCCCGCCCGTCCACCGCTCCAGCCAGCGGGCATCGGTCCACGCAGAACGGCGCACGCGCCAGCCTTTATTGAGGGCAGCTTTTGCAGTCGGCCAATCAAAGAGTTGGGAAGCACTCATGCGTCAATGGCCCGTTCCAGCAGCAACGTGAAAATCTGCGAGCTGCGGTGAATCGTGGCCGGGGTGAGGTTGGTGTCGGTCTGCTGCAACTCGATCTGGATTTCGCACGGAGCCGAAAGCAGCGTGATCAATTGGGAGTCGTCCGTGGTCGTTGTTGAAGCTGCATCTCCAACAGCCGCCGTGGCCTCGTAGTCCGCCAATGCACCTGCAAGTTTATCGGGATCGAGATAAACCAGCGTTCGCCACCGGGTGCGCTCGTAGGAGCCGAGCTTGGTAAATGCGCCGTTGCTCAGGATGAGCCGGGCGTCGGATTCAAATTCCTTGAGCCCAAACGCGATATGGGTGACTGGCAAATCCAGAAGTTCCCCACTCTTTTGCAAACCGATCAGGAGCGGCAGGTAGTCTCCGCTTTTTCCGTGCAGCTTTCCATCCGCTGCCGTTGGAAAGGTCACCGCGCCGGAAATGAGATCAATGTTCACTTCGATCCCCACGTCAGTCACGTAGCCCGCATCATCGATTCCGAATGTGACCGGCAACGTGGCCGTGCCGTTGGCATTTGTAAATTTGATGGTGGTATTGTAAACGCCGGGCGTCGTTGGCATGCCGGTAATCAGCCCAATGGTGGCGTTGATGCTCAACCCTGCGGGAAGATTGGTGCATGACCACGCGCCGGTCTGTCCGTCCACCGTGCTGCATTGATAGGCGACGAACTGCCCGCTCGTGAAACCGAGCACGCTGGTGTTGGGATTGATGGTGGCAGCGGACATAAATCAGGTGATGGAGGCTTGGAGATCGCCCGAGGCCGGTTTGACGAGTTGATACGCCACCCAGCCGCGCGCATTGGGGGCGCTGTTTTCCGTGTCGAACTCAATGAGTCGGGCACGGAGCGCGAAGTTGGCGGAAGCAGGCGCGGCGGTATTGGCGTTTTCAAGGCCGCCGTAAAGGAGGCGGTCGCAGGTGATCGCACCGAGCTTGCTGCGGTAGACGTTGCACCCGGCGTAGCAGAGCGTGGCCGTGGGCGTAAGGATGAGGCGTTGCTTCAAGATCGGATTGGCCGTGTCCCATACCACGTTGAGCAGGTTGGTTTCGGTAGTGTTGCCTTCGGAAGGGGCTTCGCCCTTTTCAATGACCAGCATCCACTGGGCTTGGCTCGTGGCTTTGACGACTTGCGTGCTCACGCCGAACTCCACCTTGAGCGTTTTGCCCACGCCGAGCATCTGCTCGTTGATGTACAGGTTCCAGAGCAACCGATCAAACGCCGCCGGGAAATAGCTGATCGTGTTGGCAGCCTGATTTGCCCGGTAGAGGATGCGCCCGTCGCTTGCGAAGTATTCACCGGCAGCAGCCGAGCCGCCTCGAATCATGCCGCCGCCCGGAATAAGCAGATTGCCCCCGGTGTTGTTTTGCCAAACCTGGGCAACAGCCGGAATTGGCAGAGGTAGCGCCGACAACGGCGTGACGTTGGCCGTGTGAACGGCGGGGAGCAGGTAGGGCGCTCGGGACGCCAGCTTGGTGGAATCAACGCCCGAGTCGGCAAACACGCTGGTGGCTGAGGTGGACAGGAAGAGCACTTCCTTGATGGTGGAAATTGGAATGGTAAACGACCCGGAGTCCGATGCCGTGGAATTCACCGCACCGAGATTCGGCACGATTGCTTCGAGTGATGTCACCCGGTTGCTCAGGCTGTCGATGATCGCCTGCAACCCGATAATTTGAGCGACAGTGTGGGTGTGGGCCTGAAACGCGCTGATTGGCCCGGCGCTGGTGATCGTGACGGCAAGCGAGTCGACGGCGGGCGGTTCGCTCGAATCGGGAAACGTGATCGTGAGCGAATTTGTATCGGCAAACGCCACCAAGTATTCGCTGTCCGCGATGCGCTTTCCGTTGCTGTCGTTCTCGCGTAAGGTGAGATGGAGCGCGTCCGTGCCAAGGTTGTGATCAATGGTGAACTCATGAGCGGTGCCGTCGCCAATCACGCCAACGTAATGCTGGCTCCCGGTGATGATCTGGTCGCGGGTGAAAGGGATGTAGTCGCGCGGCTGCGGCGGGCGCAGCCAATCGATGCCTGCCGCTGCGGCCATTTCGTGCCACTGCAACTCCCGCGTGATCGTAATACTTTCACTGAACAGCGTAATAATCTTACCGGGCGTTTCGGGCGGGTCGTCGTCATTGGCGATCTCAAGCTCCACTTCAAACTGCGCGGTAACGCTCGCCACATCGCGTAACGCGGCGAACACCTCGGCGGTATTGAGATCGAGCGAGAACGTCAAATCTCCCGGCTCGACGCTCCCTACTTCGGCCACGAGCAAATCCTGGGGCTGCCCCGCGAGCGGTCCCTTGAACTCGATGTAGGCGTTGTAGGCCTCGGGATTCGTGACAGCGAATCGGGTCTGACTATCGCTGAAGAGGTTGTTGAGCGCGGTTTCAATCGCCGTGGCGTCGTCATCCTGCGAAAGCATGATCGTGGCCCGCCCCTCGAATTTCAGATAGTAGGTGCCGGTGAATCCCGCCGGAACTTTGACGGCTTGGACTTCGTTGACGATGTAATCCACCCCGGCTTCGGAATAGGTGCATCCTGCCCGAATCCTACGCACGGCGGGTGGATCGGCCAACACCCGCTCGCTCAAGCCCGTGTAGGCGATGGGCGCTTGCATGAGCCGCAGTTCATGCCACCAGCGACCGTTCTGCTGGAAGGGGCGCACTCGAGTGAAGGTGACGGGGACGAGGAGATTGTCAGCGGCTTGGAGCGGCACGGATGTGTTGCTCCCAAACCGAATCATCCAGCAGCCCGGCGAAGTCTCAAACACATGCTCCAGCCCGCCATACGTCGCCGCTTCTGGCAGCGCGGACAGCAGCGGTTTCAGGACGGAGTGATTGGAATTAAAATCAATGAGCGGCGTGGGTGTTCCATGCACGCCAATGCGCAGGGAAAACTGCCCGGATTGGGGCGGCATGCTGACATTGCCGATGGAGCCGCGCAACGAGCGCACGTTCCGTTGAACCACCTGGGGCGCGCCGGTTTCCGCCCAATCAAGCAGCCGCAACGAGAACGTGACGAGATCACCCTGCACCAGCGAGGGTAAGTTCGCCGCTGCGCCCGCCGAGTCAGTCAAACGCCGCGCGGTCAGGTCGCCATAAATGAGAAAGGTTTGCATCCCGCCGAAGGCGGCGTGTCAAATTAGGTCGGCGCTTCGCTTTGTTTGTCGGCAACGCTTCCGAACACACCCGGAGTGAATTGGATCACCCGGTAGGGAAATGCCGGGTCAAGGGGCATGTCTTCTGTGGGCGTGCCCGCCTTTACCTGTCGTGCATCGGCCTGTTTCGCGGCGGTGGTTGTGGGATCAAGAGCGGTGCTCATATCGTCCAGAAATAGCCGCGCATGCTGGTTTCATTGAGGCCGTTCATCACATCGGCGTAGGCGTCATTGATTGGGGCGAGCATGCTATTGCCAATTGAATCAAGGAGGCCAAACGCAAGGCCGGTGTGGATCGTGATCGGTTGCGGGTTCGTATAGTTAAACTCGTTCACGTTGGAGTAGCCGAGGTTCCAGAACACGAAATGCTGCGTGTAAGGCTGCCAAGTCGGGCCGGGTTGGGTTTCCTCCCCCTCATCCGGGGGCGAGAGCAGCCAGAGCGTCCCGATCAAAAGTTGGTCAAAGTTTGGTTCATCCATCGTTCCCATCATGCGATCCAGCATGGTGGGATATTGCACCGCCGTGTATTCGGGAACGGTCTGGATGCGATAGGGGTAGCGATTGACTGGGGGCGTAAACGCCGGGGAATGAATGACCAGATTTCCTGTGGTGGGATCGGCAAAGAACGTGTCCGTTCTAATTCCCATGTGGTCGATGTGCAGCAGGAAATCCGCCGCCATCAAACGGCGGGTGCCGTATTGATCTGGAAATAGCTGCACATCCACCTGTGCATTCTGTTCGAGCGTTCCTGAGAGGGCGGGGGCTGGTTCCAGCGGTTTGCGGACACCAAGCTTTTTGAACAGCGCCGGGTAGTGGCCATTCAAACCCGTGGCATCCCGAAAGGCGCTGATTTTCAGCGTGGGGGTGGGATCAGCCGTCAGCGCCAAATCCGTGCTGCCGATCACTGTATTTGCTCCATTCACGAATCCCGGTGTGATCGTGACATTCCAATTTCCCTTTCCCTTGTCATCTTCAACCCACCGGGGATGCAACCGCCATGGGTGGTTCCAGTCAGATGGTGGCACGTCGGCGGAGACGACCACCCCGGCGCTGGTTTCACGAATGACCGAACGTAGCCCCCTCAGCGGTTTCCCGCGCCGGATGGCAGCCATGACGTCGTTGTAAACTCTGGCAGGAAAATTGAACATCAGCCGGGGAAGAAGAAATGGCGCACCCGCTTTTCATCGGTGGTGCCAGAGGGGAACAACGCGATGTGGCGCAGACTGAAATAAGCGATCTGAAACGCCGTAATATCCCCGCTCTCCTTTTGCCGAAGCTGCACCAGGGGGTATCTGGTTTTGCGGCCAGAGAGCGCAGGCGGAAGCAGCGGCGTCGTTCCGTCACCTGGATTGTCGGGATTGATATCGCTGAGCCGGGCCACCTGCACCAGTTTTGCACTCTTGGTATTCCAGTGCTCATCACACTCGATCTCCACGCAAATCAAACTCTGCCCGTCCTTTGTGAACCGACTCGACGCGATGGTGAGCTTCGCTGGGTCAGGGTTCTTTTTGTCGCCTGACATCAGCCTCTCTCCTATCTTCGGCTCGATCCCGTCCACCAATCCACGCCGCAAGGTGGCTTCCTTTCCGTTGAGCGCGATGCGCCAAGGATGATCCCATACGGCTGCATCGGCGTCAAAATTGATGATCGTGCCAAACGGCATCTCTCTGAGCCTTACGCCCACGCCGGGCAGCAACCGCCGCGCAGCCACCGCCGCCTTGAGGTTATTCCAGAACGCGGCCAGCTTGGGGATGGGATCGCCGGGATGGACGTCGTCGAACATGCTTAACTCCCGCTGTTATTCCCACCGGTCTCACCAAGCTGCGCGACGCTGTAGATTTCCGTGAACCACCCGAGCGGCCCGGAAAGCATGTATTCCAAGGTGATCTCGATGCAGTTGCCGCGCATCCGCACCTTCGGAGCGAGCTTGAGCCAGTTGCGCTTGCCGAGGGGTGGCAGGTTGAATTTATTAATGGAGGGCGGGCTCTGAACCGTCCCGATCCCAGTGAAAATTGAACTTGGAACCGAGGTGGAGGAATAGCTCACCCGGTAGAGCGCACCGGCCACCAACCACGATTCGGTGCCGTAGAGTTTGCTCTTCTTGCGGGCCGAGCCGTTTTGCGAGCCGCTCGACAATCCGCCGGAGGAAGTGTCGCCGGGCAAATATTCAGAGAAGGTCCCCAAGGATTCATCCCAACCGAATTGTTTTTTGAGATCCTCAAACTTCGGATGCGTCTTGATCGGTTCCTCCGACATGGAAGCATCAATTTCAAACACCTTCTCCGTGGATTCCTTTTGCAGCCCTTCGAGAGTAATCGAGACTTCGTAGCCGCCTTCTTCACTCTGGCGGAAACTGCGCGAAACCGCAGGCAGGCTGATGCCATCCAGCCCGGGCGTGTAGGAAATCGCCTCGGAAAGTGTGGCGACATGGAACGGCACGACGATGCTGCAAATACCGACTTTGTCCACGCCGCCGCTGATCCCGAGAAGCTGGAGGGGTGTTTCCATGATTAGGAAAAAACGAGATTGCCTCCCGTTGTTTTGGGCTGCTTCTCAATGAGCGTTTTGACGTTCTTGTTGAGGTCACGCAGTTCCTTGGTCTGGCTGCGGTTCTCAGTGAGAAGCGGGTCAGCGCCACCGCCATATCCGCCGCCGCCGATTTTCTGAAGATGCGAAAACGCGGGTTTGACCATGAAATCTTCGCCTGTGGGAGCGGCGGGCGTTTTCGTCGGCAACTCTTTGAGGGCTTCATTCTGCGCTTCTTGGGCGTGATCCATCACTTCCCCAACCACTTTGTCGAGCCGCGCGGAAAGGCCCTTCGTGTCGATAACTGAGTTGCCTTGGTCAAACCCTTTACCGGCGGCTTCGGCAATGGCTTTAAGTTCCTCGGTCGCGCGCGCTTTGATGGCCGCGAACGCAGGGGTGAGCTTGTCCGCTCCGTAGTCTCCAAGCACGGCGGCACCCTCACGCATTGCGCTGGCCTTGGCGTGGATGGCCCCCGCGCTGCCGTGAATCTTGTTTCCGATCCCTGGAATGCCACTCAGCTTGTCGATCAGTTCCGCCACGCCGTCCAGCAGTGCTGCCGTGAAGTTGGCAGCCATACTCAGCAGCGATGCGCCGAGCCCTTTCCAGAAATCAGCGGTGGTGGCGATTTTCAAGACGGCCAGGGAGTTCTTCGGCCCCTGCATGAAATACTCGACCAGGGCGTTTCCAATCCCCGCCAACAGCCCCATTAGGAAATTCGCTGCGGTGGCAAACGAAAGCTCCATCGAGGTGAGAATGATCTCCCCGAGGCTCCCGTCTTCAAACGCCTGGACAAACAGCGCAACAAAGTCGCCCACCTGCTGGCCGAGGCTTGAAAGATCAAGCAATGCAAACTTGTCCAGAAGCGGTTTCAAAACCGGCGCAACGCGATCCGCCACGCCGACGAAGAACCCTTGGATTTTCATCCCGGTCAGGTTGAGCTTTTCGCTGACGTCTTTGAAAAGGGCAGCGTCCTGTCCCAAGATTTCTGCCTGCCCGCCGATCTGTGCTGCCGCTTCACCGAATCCGCCCGAAGCGAACACGGCCAGCAGCGTAGCTCCGCTCTTGCCGAAAATGTCCATCGCAGCCGTGGCGCGTTCCGCAGGATCGGGCAGCGCATTGATGGACTGGCCGATTGCCTTGAACTGTTCTGCCGGTGACTTGTGCCGCAACTCCTCCATGTTCAACCCGAGCCGCTTGATCATCGCCGCCGCCGACCCGGTTTCGATGTTCTTCATCATCTTGGCCATCGCTGGCCCAACGTCTTCCGCGCCCTTTCCTGCCATCTGGAACTGGCGCTGGAGGATTTGCAGGTCTTTGACGGCGATGCCCGTGTTGGCCGAGAGATTGGTCAACTCGCTGCCTTTTTCCAGCGCCGCAGAGAAATGCTCGAACCCCTGAGCCACCAACTCGCCCGCTTTTTTAAGCACCTCCCAGCCGACCGCCAGCTTGGCGATGGTGTGCTGAAATTGCAGCAGCTTGCGGTTGATGTTCAGCAGCGCATTGTTGAACTGCTTGTCATCGGCTTCAAAGATTGCTGTGGCCTTGGCGGACATCGCCTACGGCGCGGTGTCAAAGAGAGAAGGTAGAAATCTGACGCTCAAAGGTTGCCGTCGGGGCGTACTCGCTGATAGACTTTCAGCCTATTGCGCCCATGAATAAAACCGGAAGAAACGATCCATGTCCCTGCGGGAGCGGGAAAAAATACAAGCAATGCTGTCTTCCAGCGGCCCGCCTGCCCTCGGCTGCATTTCAGGACTTGGAATCACTGAAGGCGGATGTGGAAAAATTGGATACGCTATCCAATAGCGTTATTGATCTTGTCGACGCAGGTGAGTTCGATAAAGCGGAAGCCGCCTGCCGCTCCCTGCTGGAGTGTTATCCAGACCAAGTAGATGGACTTGACCGCCTTGCAATGGTTTATGAGGCCAAAGGGGAACATGCACGAGCAGCGGAGTATTACACAAAAGTTGTAGAGTTTGCGCAGTCACACCCCGAGTTTGATCAGGAATTTATCGATTGGGCCAAAGAGAAGGCGCAGATGAACGCCGAAAACGCACATTAAAACCCCGCTTTCTTCACCGCCTTGTGCAGCAGGAAATCCGCCTGCCGTTGCATGGCGTTGGCTTGATAGGTGACGGCCTTCTGAATTCGCCGATCCAGGTCTTTGACGCTCCCCACATATTTCACGGCGTTTGAAATCTCTATGCGGAACCGCCGCCCGTCGCTGGTCACAATAATGATGCCAGCGCCGGTGCCGTGCCGGGAAATCCACGCGGGGAGCCTGACGCCCAGCTTTTGCGCAGCGGCATTCCAGCCGGAAGCGAGCCAGCCCACCCGGCCAAGCAGCGTCTTTTTAAGCGCGTTGAATTCCGTGCTGGAAACCGGATACGGCTTTTGGAGATTACGCGGATTAATGCGCCCGGTGCGGGTGTCCCGGAACCGCTTGTATATTTCCTGCGCCGATTGAAGCTGCTGGCTGCGCTTCGCGCGAACTGCCCTCATAACCTTTGCCAGATCGTTTCTTCCGGTTTTATTCATGGGCGCAATAGG
>Ga0364914_10112_pt1 | contig 32689 bp, 19 predicted proteins | sample ExccelJu500001D3_3_FD_206954 | JGI IMG/M metagenome (GOLD analysis project Ga0364914, IMG submission 206954) | Enriched cells from Trout Bog Lake Hypolimnion, Wisconsin, USA - BchlTB.June25.5000.01.D3 | ecosystem: Environmental > Aquatic > Freshwater > Lake > Hypolimnion/Profundal zone | place... | reverse complement strand
TCGAGGTTCATGTGGATTCTGGTTTTTGGTGAGTGGTGAGAAATAAAAAAGCCCGACGATTCGGTTTTTGGAATCATCGGGCAAAGAGTTCGACGCAAAGGCGGAGGAAAGCGGTCGACTGCGGCAAAGCCGCAAGCCCGTCTGCTAACGCCACCAATGCAAGGAAAGTTTCACTGTGGAATGCTTTACACTGGGCACGCGGGGTAGGCAAGCGGTTTTTGTGGGTCAAAACGCGAACCCAAAACTGAAGTGGATGGCTCCGCTGGGCTGGCCGGGCTGGCGGACGGGGTTCCAGCCGTAGTCGAGCCGGATGGGGCCGATGGGCAGGCGGTAGCGGAGACCGGGGCCGATGGCAAATCCCGTTTGGCCAAGCTCGGAACCCATGCGGCGGCCCGTCGAACCGGCGTCACCAAAGAGCGCGAGGTCGAGATTGTCGCGGATCGGCGTAACGAATTCCACATTGGCCACGGAAAAGGTCTCGCCGCCGACCGGGTGCCCCGTGGTGTCTTTGGGGCCAAGGGTGCGCTCGTTGAAACTCCGCACGGTGTTGGCACCGCCGTTGAAGAAACGTTCGTCGATGGGGAGACTGTCGTCGGGACCCAGCGGAGCGATCACGCCGCCACGCACCCCGGCAGCGATCAGGGACTCCTGTCCCACGGGTTGGTAGTAAGAGGCGCGGAAGGTTCCCCGCACGAACTGGAGCGAACTGCCGAGCATGTTTGTCGCGTAATCCCCCGTTGTGTTGATGATATAACCGCGCCGGGGATTGAGCACGCTGTCGCGGGTATCGTAAGTGGCGGAGATGCCCATACTGTCGGCCCGGTAGTTGGTGGGACCGACTTCCAACGGGTCGATCCCATTGTTCTGGATCTGCACGAGGCGCGTAAGGGCGAATGCGGAGAGTTCCAGGTTTTGGCCAAATTTCCGGGAGAGTTCGGGGCGCAATCCGGTCTCGGTTTTGGAATAGCCATCGAGATCCTGACTCAGCGCGAATACACGCATGCGCAGCGTGTTGTCGCTCTCGAAAACCCACGGATCGGTGTACAGCACTTCGCCACGGAGCAATTTCTGGGCGACTTCGGCATCGATGGTCAGTGGTCGGCCGGTGCCGAAAAGGTTCCGGTCCACATAACGCGACCCGAGGATCATCCCTTCGAGTTTACTGTATCCGACGGAGAACCCGAGTTCGCGTGCCTTGGCTTCCTCCGCATCGAAGTGGAGTTCCACCTCGTGATTTGGCAGCGGCGTCTGTGTGAGTTTCAGGTTACTGAAGAGGCCGGTGCCCATCAGCTTGCGGTAGTGATCTTCCACTTTCTCCGGGTTGTATATCTGGCCTTGGAGCGCCTTGAAACGGTTGCGCAGGAAACTCGGACGCAGCTTTTTCAAGCCGGTCTGCGTGACGCCGTCGAAGCGATAGACATCCCCGGCTTGCACGATGAACTTGACCGGCACCACCCCATTGACCGCCTGCGCCGGGTCGCTCTCGCTGCTTACCTTGACGGTGAAATAGCCGCGCGTCCGGTAGAAATAGTCGATTTTTCGCTCCAGGTTCGTCAACGCAAGCGGGGTGTAGGGTTTGCTCGTGAAGACCTCCATTTCCTTGAGCAGTTCGCGCTGCGGATAGAAAATGATATCGCCCTCGAAGGTGATTTTCCCGAAATGATACTGCGTGCCTTCGTGAATTGTGACGAGGACGTCCGCCCGCGTTTTATCCGGCGAGAGAACGATTTCGGGCGGATCGACCACGGCGTCGAGATACCCCTCGGAACGGTAAAGACCACGAATGCGCTCCACGCCGCTATTCACATCGCCTTCGACATAGGGAAGCGGCTTTTTTTTGTCCGGGAAACGTTCGCGAATGCCGCCGGTGACGTAACCGAGCAGCGTGGCGTCGGCAAGATGGGCGTTGCCGCGAAAAGTGACCGTCCCCAGGCGCGTAAACGGCCCTTCAGCGATGATCAACCGCAACGTATTGCCCGGTTCAATGGCCCATTTCACGTTCGCTTGGGAATAGCCGTTTTTGCGGTAATATACGCTGAGGAAAAATGCCGCGTCGTCGGCGAGCGCCGGGGAGAGACCGGACTGTTCGATGGCAGAGAGTTGATCGGCCAGAGCGACGCGAAGCTGGTCTGCCGTGAAATGGCTGTTGCCCTCCAATACCACACGAAAACGGGTGAGGACCGGGGGCTTCGGCGACGGCGCGGCAAGCGGCAACGCGGGTTGATACGGCACCGGCGCGGGAATTTCCGCCGGGGTGGGCAGAGGAGGCGCGGACTTTGGAACGCCGGGAGTCGTCGGAGCGGAGGGCGTGGGCCGTGGAGAAATGCCGGGAAGCGGAGTCGGTTCCGGAGGTGCAACCGGCGTCTGTGCTTGGAGAACCAGCGCAAAAGCGCAGATCATAGCAAGCAGAGGAGGGAGTTTGAGCCGGGGGTGCATTGGCAAACTCTCGTTTTATCGGAACCGCAGCAGGTATTGCAATTGCATCCGCACATCCCCCTGCATATCGACTCCCGCGCCAAGTTGGTATTCGTTGGCCAACTTGAACTTGCCCATCAACTCCTGCCGACCCGTGCGCGGATCGACGCCCCCGACATCCAGCGAGAAACGGTCCATCGGGTTCGAGGTGTTGGCGGACACCGCACGCTTGGGAAAAACTTTATGGTAAAGATCCTGGAACACGAGGACGGCGGCGCGGCCTGCGAGCGCCTGGTTGTTCTGCGCAAAATCGCGGGTGGTGGCTCCGGTGGCGAGCAGCGCGATGACCTCCTCTTGCGGCAGCGAGGGTTCGCTGGTGAAGAGGGTCTGCGGCTCGGACGCCGTGCCATAGAGATAGACGTTGACGTTGTAATCCCGAATGCGCGAGGAGCCGTGGACATCCAGCTTGGGATTCAGCGGCGCGTTTCCTGAAAAATAGAGGGTGCCGTGATCGACCGTCAACTGGCTGAACGGGAGCGAGGCGACGAAGTTTTCGATGTGGGCGGTTCCCTCCAACGTGGGAGCGAGGCCGCTGCCGCCCAGGTGCAGACGGCCTTCGATGGAGCCGTTGGCCAGGTTCCCCTTTACGACGAACGGCTCGACGGTTTGGATGGCGACGTCATACGACCAGTTGCGGAAAGGCGGGGTGTCGGTGGAAAGGTCGAACCAGCCATTGGCCGGTTTGGGCGCGGGACGGCCGGGCAAGCCGATGGGCAGGATTTCGACTTCGCGGAAGAACCGGCTCTTGGTCACGCCGATTTTCCCGCTGACCACGGCTTTGTTGACGGGGCCGGTGATGCGCAAGTCGGAATCGGTGCGCAACGTCAGGGTGTCGTTGCGAGCCAGGAGGGTTCCCTGGGACTGGAGCCGGAGGTCGAGCAACGGATCGGTGAGCTGGTCGAGCCGCAGACGGCCTGTGACGGAGAACGGCCCGCCCGCTATGTCGCCTGTAAAGCGCTGGAACGTAAGTTCAGTGCCCGAAAACCGAAGGTCGCCCAGGAAATGGTTGATCCCCGGCAGGTCGGCGTCGTGAAAGCGAATGGCTGAGAGATCGAGCGCAACCCCGCCGTTGAACACCGGTTTATCCAGCGTGCCGGTGGCGGAGGCGTCAATGCTGAGACGCCCCTCCAACAACCGCACGCCCGGAATCAACGGCGCGAAGAGCCCCGCGGGCGAAGGCGGGAGTTTCACGGAGAAAGAAATCGGCGTGGCGGGGTCGATCCGGTGCTCGATCAGCGTTTTGCGTAGAACAAGCGGCATCCCTCCCTTAAACAAGAGCGTGCTCAAGCCGGGCTGTGCCAGCGTCCCGGAGAGGAAGAGGTGATCGTGGTTGAAAAGCAAAGTCGCATCCCCTGCTGCGGGAGTGAGTTTCGCCGCCGCGCCGCTCTGAAGATTGCGCGCCGCAATCTTCACGGTGAGATCGGGCGCATCCAAGGTGCCGCCCGCCGTGAGCGAACCGTCGAGGGTTCCGCGCACCGCGAGGCCGGGACGCGAAGCCGGGAATGCCTGGGCAAGGTCGATCTGCTCCAAAACGAGCGCCCCTTCAAGCGGTCCCGACGGAGGAAAGATCGTTTCCCGGCGCGTCGGCGTGCGCAGGTCGAGCGGCAAGCTGATGTTGCCGGTCACCACCCCCGTTTTGCCTACCGTGAGCCGGAGTCCCTCGACGTGCAAACGTTGATCGCGCAGGCGCACCCCGGCTTGCAGCGTTCCCTGATCCGACCGCGCCCGCAACGCCGTGATCTCGATGCTCTCGGGCGAATAAATTCCGGCGAGTTCGGCTTCCACGCCGGTCAACGCCCCCACGCGGCCATGTTGGAGTGCGACCCGCCCTTCGCCAGTGTGCCGCATCTGCCGGATTTTTCCGGTCCCGTGCCAGTTGATCTCCAGCGCGCCCGCGAGCGGCGTTGCAAAGAACGGCTGAAAAATGGCGCAATCCGCGACACTTCCGGCGAGATTGGCTTCATAGGCAAAGGGTTCGCGGAGCGCGACGCTGGCCTTGCCGTCTAGCTTGTCCTTGCCGTTGATGTCGATCGCGAACGAGGCAATCCGCGCCGTATCCCCCGTCACGGGCACGTCGATCGCCAGGTGACGCGCGGCAAATTCCCGGAACCGCAGGCTGCTGGCTTCCACGCGGGCATGGGCGGAGAGACCTTCATACCACGGAGCGCCGGAAGTGTTCAGGCACAGGCTGTGCGAGCCTTGAAATTCCACGCTCCCCTCCGCAATTCCGAAGTCTTTTGCTTTGACCCCGGAAGCCGTCAGGTTCCCCTCGACGGCAATTTTTTGGTTCTGAATAACGAGGCTGCCTTTTCCTTGGACCGCGCCGCCTGTGAGGGAGGCATGCAGGCTGGAAAGCTCCGGGGCATCGAGGGTGAACGTGGTCTCCATGCCCGTGAATTTGAACTGGTCGAAGGTCTCCGGGAGGCGACGCTCGGCACGGAACGCGAGGTGGTTTCTCCCGGTGGAAAATTGCAAATGATCGAGCCGCGCGATCCCGTTGCCCACCGAAAGTTTCCCCGAAGCCTCGCCGACGGCGAATCCGTCCACGGTGCCTTTTTCCACTTCGGCAGTCACCTGTCCCTCCCAGCCGGTCGGGGCCAGGGGGTCGCCGCTCATTTGAACCCACGCTTCCTTCACATTGCCGGTGACGGGCATTTTCCAACCGGCATATTGGCTGAGCGCCGCGAGCGGCATGTTGCTTAGAAACGCGGTGAGTTGAGCCTTCACCACGCCGGGAGCACGCTCGCGTTGCCAGAGAAAAAGGCCGAGATCGCCGCCCAATACCGTCCCCTCAAAGGAGAGATAACTGATCCCCTTGTCCCGGTGCGAAGAGTCGAACTCCAGTCGGTCAACGCGCACCTCGTCGCCCATGCTGAAATTGCGCATGACCAGATGGCGGTTTAGGTAAGTCGCGGTCGTGTGGAGGTTGTGCCACGAGCCGATGTTGGGAATCGTCAGTTCCCCCACGCGGACGTAGCCCGGCTGGACCGGGTCGAGCAGGGCATGGACATCCTTCCAATAATACATCCCCTCGGACGTGTGCAGGGAGAGGTTGAAATTCTCGATCTGCGCCCGGTCGCTGTACATGGCGGGCTGCTGGAGGATGTCCCTCAACGCGTGGGCGAGCTTCAGCTTTTGGTCTTCGTTGCCTTTGACGGGATCGAGCGCCAGGTTGGCGTTGCGCAGATTGTAGTAGGTCAGAAAATGGTTCGGGCCATCACGCAGGAGCGTCAGCAAATCGTATTCGACCCGCAGCCGCTCGATGGTGATCAATTCCACGGGCGAACACCCCGTAGAAACCGCCCGCAGGTTTTTGAGCGTCAGATCGGTCCAGACGCTTCCCTCGATTTCCAGGGAAAGCTGGACATTCTGGCGGGCGGCGAGATGGATGGCAACGCGCCGCAAACCGGCCCGCAAGAGCGGCTGGTGAAAGAGCACAAGCAGCGTGAAAAGCAGCAGGAAAGCGCGCACAACGCGCCGCCGCCCTTTCCCGCGAGGGGGAGTAGACGGGTGGATGGCCTCCGGTGGTAGTGCTTCGGACATGTTCTGCAAAAATAGGTAAGATAACGGCACAAACGCCGTGGGCAAGCGTGGAGGTCCGGGGGCTCCGCAGTTGGAGGAATACCTGTCGCAGAGATGGGGAGAAAATGCAAACGGGGGTTACAGAGAAGCGGGGATGGGAAGACGCCAAGGATCGCTCTTGATGCAAGTCCGTCTGAGGGGTAGCCTTTTGGCTCCCACTTATGCGTTCCCTCAATCGCTTAGCTCGAGGTTTTACCGTCAAGAAACTTCTTGTCGTCATCGCCATCGTTGCCGTGCTTGGTTTGCTCTTGACTCATCCAATTGTTGAGCCTGCTCTCGTTCGAGGCCAACTGATTCAGTGCAAGAACAATGCAGAGTCAATCCACCTTGTAACTGTGTCCATGGCCATGGATGGGGAAAACAATAAAGACCCTTTGCTCGACTTGCCTGGCGACCTCAAGGCAAAGGGCCACATCGCCACTCTCGGGGATTTTGCGAATGTCTTGGTGCGCAACAATTATTTAAACCCTGATGATTTGAAGATTTTCTCCGGCCCCGGGTGCAAAGTCTATAAAGGCAAGCTCAGTTCCGGCAGCAACGGGGTGCTCGTCCCGGCCTTTACAGAGGAAAACTGTGCGTTCAAAGTTTATCTCGTCAAAAAAGATGACCCTGCTGACACAGTCTTTTTGGCGAGCAAAAACTACACCTATAACACGATGTTGAATCCCAATGCCGTGCCTTTTGGAGACAAAGGCTTTATGGTCTTTCGCAAAGGAGGGGATGCAAGCATCCTCAAAAAAGCGCAGGTCCACTCACTCCAATTGGTCGGCAAGCTCCCCGGCGGCGGAACCGTGGAAAGCGCGGAAAACTGTTTGAACCCCGGCCCAACCGCTCCGTAGCGAAAATAGCGGAATCTTCGTCTTTTTCACGCCCCTCGTTACCAAGCTCCAGCTTGGTAATGTCCTTTGTCTTCGAGGCTCCAGCCTCGACCATGCCAGTTCGCCGTAAATCTGTGTCCCTCTGCGAAATCTCCGTCCCACTCCCCTGTCTTTTCCTGATTTCCTGAGTTCCTGATTCTTTTTCCTGACTCCCCGCTTCACCTCGCCGATTTCCCCCTCTATATTACCCCACCTATGTCCGATTCTTTCGTCCATCTGCATCTTCACACGGAATATTCCACCCTCGACGGCGCGGTGCGTATTCCCGACTTGATGAAGAAGACGAAGGAGTTTGGGATGCCCGCCGTTGCGATCACGGACCACGGGGTGATGTATGGCGCGGTGGAGTTTTACCTCGCGGCCAAGAAGGCCGGGATCAAGCCGATCATCGGATGCGAGGTTTACATGGCTCCGGGATCGCTCTTTGAAAAGAAGTCGACGAGCGCCCGCGACGCCTCGTCCCACTTCACGCTGCTGGCCGAGAACGAGGAGGGTTACAAAAATCTCGTGAAGCTGGTCTCCATCGGCCAACTCGACGGCATGTATTACAAGCCGCGCATCGACCACGAACACCTGGCGAAATATTCCAAGGGGTTGATTGGCTTGAGCGCCTGTCTCAAGGGCGAAATCCCGATGGCGTTGCAGGAGGACAACTACGCCAAGGCGCGCGAACTCGCGGCGACCTATCGCGACATCCTCGGCCCGGAGAATTTCTTCCTGGAAATGCACAACCACGGCATGGAGCAGCAGCGCAAGATCAACGCGGCCATGCCCCGGCTGGCGCAGGAACTCGGCCTCGGGTTGGTGGCCGCCAACGACGTTCATTATCTCAACCGCGAAGACCACGACGCGCACGACGTTCTCATCTGCATCGGCACCGGCTCCAACGTGACTGACGAACGCCGGATGAAGTATTCCCCGGAGCTTTATTTCAAGTCGCCCGCCGAAATGCGCGCGCTCTTTGCCGACCACCCCGAGGCGTGCGACAACACCCTGCTCATCGCCGAACGCTGCGGGTTCAAGCTCGACACCACGCCCAAATACCCCACCTACGAACCGCCCACAGGGAAAACCCAAAACCAATACCTGCGCGAGATCACCGAGGAAGGCATCCGCAGGCGTTACGGGTCCAAGGCCGACAGCGAGGAAGTCCAGAGGCGGTATGCGCTGGAGATCGACGTGCTGGAAAAACAGGGGTTCGTGAATTATTTCCTGATCGTCTGGGACTTCATCAACTGGGCCAAGGAACACGGCATTCCCGTGGGGCCGGGGCGCGGTTCGGCAGCCGGTTCGCTCATCGCTTTTGCCATGGGGATCACCGACATCGACCCGATCACCTTCAAACTTCTCTTCGAACGCTTCCTGAACCCGGAGCGCGTTAGCCCGCCCGATATTGACGTCGATTTCTGCCCAAACCGGCGGCACGAGGTGATCGAATACGTCCGCCAGAAATACGGCGAACGCGCGGTCTCGCAGATCATCACCTTCGGCACGCTCGGCGCGAAATCGGTGATCCGCGATGTGGCGCGCGTGATGGGTTGGCCCTACGGCGACGCCGACCGCGTGGCCAAAATGATCCCCAACGAACTCAACATCACCCTCACCGGGCACGACGAGAAGGACAAGGAGACCGGCGAAATGAAGCACGTCGACGGGGCCATCGACAAGAACCCCGAGTTGAAAGCCGCCGTCGAAAACGAATCGGCCACGCGCCATCTCTGGGAAGCCGCGACCAAGCTCGAAGGCTTGACGCGCGGCGTGGGCGTCCACGCCGCGGGCGTGGTCATCGGCGCGTGCGATTTGAGCGAATACATCCCGCTCACCCGCGCCAACGACGGCTCCATCGTCAGCCAATACGCGATGGGTCCGCTCACGGAAGTCGGCATGCTCAAGTGCGACTTCCTGGGGCTCAAAACGCTCACCGTCATCACCGACGCGCAGGTGCTCATCCGCAAGCACACGCCGGAGTTCGACATCAGCCTCATTCCGCTCGACAACAAGCCGACCTACGACCTGCTCAACAAGGGCGAAACCTGCGCGGTATTCCAGTTGGAATCCGGCGGCATGGTCAACGTCTGCCGCCAGTTCGAATTGACGGACATCGAAGACATCAACGCCATCCTGGCGCTCTACCGGCCCGGCCCGATGGAGCTCATCCCCGATTACATCAAGCGCAAGAAGGGGGCGAAGGTCAAATACGCGCACCCGCTCCTGGCCAAGGTTTGCGGGGAAACCTACGGCATTTTTGTCTACCAGGAACAGGTCATGCAGGCCGTGCAGGTGCTCGCGGGGTACACGCTCGGCGGCGCGGATTTGCTGCGCCGCGCGATGGGCAAGAAGGACAAGGAGAAGATGGCCAAGGAGCGCGTCACCTTCGTCGAGGGGTGCCAAAAGGTGAACAACATCCCCGCTGACAAGGCCAACGAGATTTTCGATTTGCTCGAAAAATTCGCGGGCTACGGCTTCAACCGTTCCCACTCCGCTGCCTACGCCTGGGTGAGCTACCAGACGGCCTTCCTGAAAGCCAACTACCCCGTCGAATTCATGGCGGCGGTGATGAGTAACGAAATTTCCAACACCGACAAGATCAGCGTTTTTGTGGCCGAGTGCGACCGGATGGGGATCAAAATCCTCGAACCCGACGTGAACAAAAGCTCGCTCAAGTTCGCGCCGGAACCGGTCGATGGCGACCTGCCGCCCAAAGCCGATGGCACGGAGTATCACGGGGCGATCCGGTATGGCTTGGCGGCGATCAAGAACGTCGGCGAAGCGGCGATGGAAGCAGCCATCGCCGAGCGCGAAGCCAACGGGGCGTTCACCTCGATGGAGGATTTCTGCGGCCGGGTCGATTCCAAGAAGATGAACAAGAAGGGACTCGAATGCCTCGTCAAATGCGGCGCGTTCGACTTCACCGGCGTGGAGCGCGCCCAGCTTTTCAGCGAGATCGACGGCGCGATGGCCGCCGCCTCCAGCGCGCACCGGGACAAAGCCGCAGGGCAGGTTTCGATGTTCGACATCTTCGAGACGGCTCCCAAACAGGCCAAAAAAGCCGGTTCGACCGTGCAGCCGTGGAGCCAGTCGGAGAAGCTCGCTTTTGAAAAAGAGCTGCTAGGGTTTTACGTCACCGGCCACCCGCTCGACGAATACCGCACCACCTTGGAAAGCGGGAAATTTGTTCCCATCGCCAGCCTGCCGGAGCAGGAGGACAAGAGCACCGTCACCATCGCCGGAGCGCTCGCCACGGTGGAACGGAAATTCACCAAAAAAGAGAGCAAACCGTTCGCCATCGTCACGCTCGAAGACCTCACAGGCTCGCTTGAGGTCATGATTTGGAGCGAGACGTTCAATAAATCGCAAGCGCTCTTGATTCAGGGGGCGGTGGTATCAATTACGGGGCGGCTGGACCTGCGCGAAGAAGGGCCGCGCCTCACCGCCAACGAATTGAAGCCGGTCAAGAAACCCGAGTCGGTGGAAAAACCGCTGGTGCTCACACTCGACCGGAGCGTCACCCAGACCCGCGACCTGGATGTCATCCGCGACATCATCTGGCAAAACCCAGGCAACCGCCGCGTCATCTTGCGCATCACCGGCGGAGAACAGAAACCGCTCCGAATCATTCCGGCGGACGAGTTCCGCGTCAACCCCGACGCCGAAGCCAAGCTCGCGGCTTGGATCGTAGCGAGATAGGATAAAGAAAACCTTGAGCTATTTCTTCTTGGCAGGAGCCTGCACGGACGCCGTTGCAGGTTTCTTCTGGTTGCTGGCTTTCTTTGCGCTTTGTTGAGCCTTTTTCTTTTGGTTATTTTTTGGATTTGAATCGCCCATAATTATTATTAATGAGCGGGCGGCTACGCAGATGCAAGAGAGAAGAAATTATAATATCAAAACTTTCTCTTGCTAGTTTATAGAATAGCCTCAATGTGAACGCGTTCGATTGTTATATGTTCGTTGCGCGGTAAATCGTCAGTTGATTTTTCATTGGTGATTTGAAACCCGGTCCTCGGGAACGGCTTTGATAGCTGGCATTCGTTATTTAAATCTAAATCACTATGAAATTATACGTTGGAAATCTTTCTTTCGACACCACTGAAAACGACCTTCAAGATCAGTTTGCGCAATACGGCAAAGTGGTTGAAGCCGCTCTGGTCCAGGATCGGGAAACCGGCCGCTCACGCGGGTTTGCTTTTGTGACCATGAGCAGCGCCGCTGAAGGGCAAGCCGCAATCGCAGCTCTTGAGGGCAAAGACTTTCAGGGCCGCAATCTCACTGTCAATGAAGCTCGTCCTCGCGAAGACCGTCCCCAGGGCGGCGGCGGTGGTGGACGCTCCTTTGGTGGCGGCGGCGGTGGCGGTCGCTCGTCCTCCGGTTCACGCCGTTACTAAGAGGGCCTAATTTACAAACGGGCGGAGTTTCCGATGGAGGCTCCGCCCGTTTTTTTTGAGTTGTGAGGTCACGCTTCTTGCGCGAGCATCCCTCTTGGCGTCGGGGATATGCCCCGGCGCAGAACTTGTAATACCCCGTCTAGTTCATAACGATCTTTTAGACATGGCAATCCTATCTAAAAATTGTGTCGCCCCGCCGCGCCAAAATGCCACGAATTACCAGGACGCAAAAAATCTTCCTTTTTAATCCTGTCTGAAAAGGCTATTTTTAACTAGAAACGGTATAAACTAATCGAAACCTTGGAGTTTTTATATGGGAAAAGGCAATAATAGTCAGAGGAAAGAAACCAAAAAACCGAAGAAGCCGAAGGAGACACAGACTCCGCCGCAACGCAAAAACTAGCGGCGTAGCGGAGATTAGTCCCCGTTATTTGCTCTCAAACGCCGTGGTGACGGGGTGGCCCCAAAAGCTTTTGGGCGTGTCGTTTCCCAGCAGCCAGAGGGCGGTTGCCGCCGTGGTCGGTGGTTAGGATATGAGCCCCCCTCAGCGGCCATGGTTTTAAAGAGCGGCATGTCACTCTTTTCGCTCCCGGCGGGCGCGCCTGCAAGACAACGAGCAGATGTTCCATACAAGGGAAAAAAGGGGTATAAGGCTGCCGTCGAGGTCCGCCAATCCAGATTCGGGGCGACGAAGGGGATAAACCGCGATTTCTGGGCTTTCCCTGCGGCTCTTCCTGCATCACACTATGGCATGCCCTTAAACATCGATCTGCACACGCACTCGTTCTTCTCGGGCGACGGAGTCAGCAGCCCCGAGGAATTGATTGACGCCGCGCGGCGCAAGGGGCTGCACGGCTTTGCACTCACCGATCACAACACCTGCGAGGGGATCGACTATCTGCTCCGCAAGGGGTTGATGCGCCCCGACGGTTTGCCCGTGAACGGATTCCTCGTCATCCCCGGCGTGGAAGTTTCCACCAGAGACGGCCACCTCCTCTGTCTCGGCGTCACGCTGCCCGACCTGAAAGGCGAACCGGCGCTGGAAGTCTGCAACGCCATCCACGCACATGGCGGACTGGCGATTCCGCCTCATCCCTACGATTACTTGCGGGCGGGCATCCGCGAATCGGTGCTTGCAATACTGCCGGTGGACGCCGTGGAGGTTTATAACGCCGCCACGACCTTCCAATACTGCAACCGAAAGGCCCGCGAATACGCCGAAGCAAACGGCCTGCCGATGATCGCCGGGAGCGACACTCATCACGAGCGCTCCATCGGCGCGGCCTACACCATATTAGAGACCGACGAACTGACCTTGGCGAACGTGCTGCGCCAGATCGTCAAAAAAAACCGGCTTGTGCAGAATCCATTGAGCCCGCGCGACAAGATCCGCAAAACCTGGAACAACTGGATGCGCCTGCGCTGGCGCCACCGGATGAAGATGAAGAAAGAGTGGCGAGAGAGTTGATGCGCTATGTTCGAACCTCCCGGTGAATGCCCTGTTTGCGGGGCCGATGTGCACGAAGGCGCGAAAGCCTGCCCGGGATGCGGTGCGGACGAACGGTCCGGCTGGCGGGAGATCGATTTTCCCGAGGACGCTTTTGATTACGACGAATTCCTGGCCGAAGAATTTGGGCAAAACCGCAAACCGACGGTGAATCCCCTCTGGACGATCACGGCGCTGTTGCTGGTGCTGGGCGCGCTTGGGTTGGTGCTGCTGCGCGGGCGGATATTTTAACTTTCACGCCCCGGTATTCGCCATGACCCATTGCAGGTAGGCGGGCAGGCCACCCCAAGGCTCGATGGCGACGATTTCCGGCAGTTTGTAGGGGTGAAGTTCCGCAAGCCGCGACTCGAAGCGCTTGTATTGGTCGTCGGTGGTTTTGAAAAAAGCCATCACTTCGGAGCTGCTTTCGATCACGCCTTTCCACCAATAGATCGACTCCGCGCCGGGAACGATGTTGGCGCAAGCGGCGAGTTGTTCCTCCACCAATGTGCGGGCAATCGTGCGGGCGACCTCCGCATCGGGAAACATGCTCATTACAAGAAGTGTGCTCATAAATAGCTCCGTTGTTTATCGTTTGCGGGAAGGCAAGCGGGGGTTAACGCCGTTGCTGCGTTCCCCGTGTTTTTCCTGAAACTTCTTTGGTATCCCATACGCTGGAATCAAGCGCAAGTATTTCGCAAGTCTTTCTGACATAGCTACTTCCTATATTCTTAAGGCGGTTTTAGCCGGACCTAACGAGTCCAAGATGGACTTTTTGCTCCCTTTTTTGTTGCCGAATTTTTTTTGGATGATAGGTTCTCGGTCCCGCGTCTGAGAGTGGACTTGAGGATTCATCCCGGTGAGTCCAAGTCGGCCTGACAAATTTTTGCCGAGAGGCAAAACGGGGGGATTACCAGTTTTTCGACGAATCGGAAATCGCCCTGAAACTTACGGGGTCTTAGCTCAGTTGGTAGAGCGCCTCAATGGCATTGAGGAGGTCAGGGGTTCGAATCCCCTAGGCTCCAAGTCTCGTAATTCTCACTCGGTGTGCTCCTCTGCTGAAACACCAAGCTGGTCACTAGAATCGTGTTCATCACCACAGATGTCGCAGTGCAGAATGTATTAAAGGAAGAGCGATGGAACATGAAGCGAAAAGCAGCACCACAGTAACACAGCCTCCAGCAGGCTGATGGGCTTCCTTCCACTCGGCACAGCATTTCTCTGCGGTGGCTGCACACGATGTGCAATGGCGGTAATGCTGAGTTTGTTGTTTGACTTCATAGCTCCGGCCATAGGCCCTTTGCGCTCACGCCTTCACGACCACATTGGAAACATTTTATCAGCGGCATACTTCTGAGTTGATGAGTAAATGCCCCTCTACCATTTGAAACGCACATCCACCGGGCAGCGGTGAGGATCGTTGCGGATTTTTTGAATCTGGCCGGTTCTGAGCAGTTCGCGGCGGTTTTCCTCTAGCCATTCAAGCCATGCCTCCGGGCTGATTTGGCCAGGACGCGGGGGCAGCACCTTCCAGTCGGGCAACTCGAAATCAAGATCAGTGGGGTTCATGGCGCGATATTCAGGGCTTGAAGTTTGGCCTCTATTCCCAGTGGACCGAATCGCATGCACAGGGCAGCGAGTTCGCTTGCGGAGATGGAGCCCGGGTTGGCGCGGAGGAGTCTGGCGATGTCGCCGAGATCCCCGGCTTCGCGTGCCGGGTTGTTGCGGATCGCGTGCAATTTCAGTGCGATGAGGTGTGGCAGGGTGGGAGCTTGGAGTTTTGCTGACCCTCGTTGCATAGGGATACCGCCAACGTGCAATTTATCAAAGGTAGAGGCATCCACAAAAAGCACGTCCACATCCGGCACAAGGTTCGACGGGTGGCTGTAACGGGCGAAGTTCTCGGTTGCGTCCCGCTGCTCGAAGCCACCGCCGCGCAAGTGCGCGTCGAGCGCCTGACGATTTTCAACGGCAATGAGGCAATCTACATCTACGGTCTGGCGTGCCACGCCATGTGCTGCCAGTGCATGACCGCCGATGACAAGCAGTGGATGCGAAAAGCGGTCGAGAAGATCGAACAGAGCTTGCATTCTTCATGCAGCTTAGCCGGAAACGGGGCAAAGAGGAAGCCTCAATGAAGATTGAACCTGAAGGCGCTTTGCAAAAAGTTACGAACCCCCGTTCGTCCTCTGTAATTTGACACTTTCCCAGGTGCTTTTTTCAGTCCTCGCCAGTCGCAGTTGACAGAAGATATTGAAACTCCTAAGCTCTAAAAGTTCACAAGAAGCTGGTGGACAACGACTTGCGGACACTCGTTTGCAATCTAATTTTGGGCATTGACCAACTGTTTCGGGGGGCTACGCCAAAGTTTGGGGAGAGGCATGTTTTTTTGGCATCCTTTGGGATGTCTATGAACGAATACCGGTGAAATCCATGATTCATTCCATTACGAGAAGATCCACCCTTCTCCTGAGTGCCTTCTGTTCCCTTTTCATTACGACGGACTCATTCGTATATGCCAACGATACTGCCTCATCCTCTTCGGCGAATACTGAGTCTACAACGCCGCCCGCATCGCCTCTCTCATGGAAAGTGCCCACCTTGGAGAGTTGGTGGAATGGCGACAGTGGAACCGCCCAATGGTTCGGTATCAGCCCCATTCTTCAGAAGGGTGGTCTGACATTCTTCGGTGAAGCAAAGGAGGACTACTTCGGCCAACTTCCCGGAGGAGGACTGCCAAACCAGTCACGTAGCAATTGGACTACTGAGATTAAACTGAAATTTCTCTACGACTTTAAAACACTCACCGGCGTCGAGGGACTCACATTCCTGTCGTACTGGCGTTATCGTGATTCCGAAAATCCCGGGCTCGCGGCAGGCACATCGGGCCCTTCATCCCTCTTTAACCCCACGAACGTTACTAGCGGCCTTGGGATGCGGATCATGTCCCAGCAATTCGAATATACGACACCCGACAAGGCCTTCACCATCAATGCTGGCTGGGAAACCCCCAGCGACCAATTCCTTCAGCAGCCGCTCTCAAAGCTCTTTGCAAACAATAACATTATATCCGCCAAGGGGATTGGAGGACAGGCCGGGCCAGGCATTCCCGTGATCAACAAGGACATAGCCAGCAGCGGCGGTTCACCCGGCGTCGGCTTGCCCCTCAAGGGAGGCGTCAGGTTCTACGCAACCTCTCCCGTACCGTGGACCGGCTCCTACTCGGCCTGGGGTGCCACGCTGAATATCAAACCAACGAAGGAGTTCTACATCCAGAGCGGCCTCTATGAAGCCATCGCTGGCGCAACCGGCGTGAATCCTACACAGTTCACCGCCACGAGCGTCTATCCCTACACCTCCGTTCCCGCAAGCTATCTGGGTCAGATGAAGGACAGTAAAGAAATCACCCCCGTGGTGGGAGGCAACGGACAGATCATTCCCGGCGCCTTGCAGAATCTCGGCTGGGTCGCCGCCTACCACAACAACCATGGCTTTAACTTTCACGGGGCTCCAGCCTTCACCCCATCGGCCTATGTTGCCGTGAAGCCAACCACCTCCTCTGGCGGCACGATCTACGGCACCGCCAGTGGGTCCGCAACCTACAAAAACGCCAACGGGCAGTATGTGGCATCCCCCTCCCTCTATGCGGCCAGCCCCTACGATCAGGGCGGCATCGGTGGCGGCTTTTCGCACAACGGCCTCTACAATGTCAATGAGATCGGGTGGACCCCCAAGTTCGGATCCGACAAGCTTGAGGGAAAATACGCCATTGGCGGCTACGTCTGGGGGCAGCCCAACACGGATTACACGCCGACCCATTACACCGTCTCAGTCTTCAATCCAAAGACAGGCAAAATTGCCTACACTTCCTATGGAGCCACCAAGGCCAACCCCTATGTAGAGAATCAGGTGGTCTGGGGCCTCTACTTGCAAGCTGATCAACAGCTCTACCGCGTGCATGAAACGGGAACTTCAAACACCACAAGCAAGGGCTTATCCGAGCGTGGGCTTTACGCCTTCAACGAACTTACCTTTACACCGCCGAAAAACAATGCGTTACCCATCTACTTCCAGACGGGCCTCGTCTTCAAGGGCCCCCTTGCAGCGCGTCCCACGGACAGTGTTGGCATCGCACTCGGCATGGGGTTCTATAGCTCCTCCTTCAATGCTTACACCCAGTCCCAGAACCAGCAGTTCGAGAATGCCGTCGGGAGCGCCTACAACGCCACCGTACCCGACGGGCCGATCCAGCAGGGAACGGTGAATCCCCAGACGGGCGTGATCACGAATGGCAAAACAAGCAGCTCTCCACTGAATAATTACTACGCCTACCTGCCGAACTACACCTCCACCGAGGTGATCGAGGCATTCTACAAGATCCAGATAAATAAGTGGGTCTATTTTAAGCCCGATGTTCAGTACATCATCAACCCAGCCGGGAACCGCACGTTGGGGAACGACTGGATCATTGGGTTTAGCGCCTTGGTGACTTTCTGATACCAATTCGCAAAATAATCCTGACAGGACATGGGATATTTTAACCCGCAGGGATGCCGTTGCGAGAATGCCCATTCCGAAGAGTGTCATTTTATTTTTGCGAAATGGTATGAGTCTTGAACGTGAGAGCGTTTCAACAAAAAATCTAGCCGCGACGGAACTTACGCCGCCTTCGATGCCGCTATCCTGCCAATCGCCTGACGCAGATCCTGGAAACTCACCGGCTTGGTCAAGTGCTCCGCAAAACCGGCTTCCCGGCTTTGGCGAATGTCCTCTTCGGTTCCGTAGCCGCTCAGCGCGATACCCGACATGGTGTAACGGCGTTTCAGCTCCCGCATAATATCCATGCCGTTGCCATCCGGCAGGCCCAAATCGCTGACCAGCAGGTCGAAGGGTTCCTTGTCCGCCAGTTCCAGGGCGGCCCGCACGCAGTCTGCTGTCGCAACGACGTAGCCCCACCTTCGTAGCAGTTTGGACATGGTGAGCAAGGTGTCAGGGTGATCATCCACCAAGAGGATTTTCAAGGGGCGCTCCTCATAGGCCAGCGAACCGGGCGGCGGCGGTTGCGGCGACTCCGAAGTGAGGGAGATGCAGGGAAGTTCCACGGTGAAGGTCGCACCTTTGCCTTCCCCCTCGCTGAATGCGATGAGCGTGCCTTGGTGAATTTCCACCACTGTTTTGGCAATACTCAGACCCAACCCCAAGCCGCCAAAGCGAGTGGAGACCTTGTGATCTTGATCTCCCCGCTCAAAGGCCGCGAAAATTTTAGGCAGCAGTTCGGCGCGAATCCCAACGCCGGTATCCTTGATTTCGATCTTTAACCGGCCATTGGTATTGGTTGTGCGCAGGCTGATCCGGCCTCCTTCCGGGGTGAACTCCACGGCATTCTTGATTAAATTCCAGAAGACTTGGCGCAACCGCGTCGGATCAGCACGGACATGATGCGGGTCGGCCTGCAAGCTCAACGAAATATCCAGGTATTTGGAGGCGATTTCCTTTTTGCAAATGTCGAGCGCCGTTCGCAGCAAAAGGTGGGCGTCTACAATCTCGGGGTGAAGCTCAAGTTTGCCCCGGCTGATCTTGCTCACGTCCAGCAGGTCATCGATCAGTTTGGCTTCCATTTCCACGTTGCGGCGGATCATATCCAATTCCGCCCGCAGTTCCTCAGGCAGTTCCTCTTGTGCTTGCCGGGCCGATACGGTGGCCAGCACCGGCGTCAAGGGAGTCCGCAACTCGTGGCTGAGAACGGCAAGGAACTGGTCTTTGGCTCTGTTGGCGGATTCGGCGGCCTCCTTGGCTTGCAAGAGGGACTCCTGTGCCTGCTTAATTTCGGTGACGTCACGGGCAATGGCATAGGTGACGCCTGCCTCCTTGTCAAATGTGGCCCGCCACGACAGCCACCGGATAGAACCATCCTTGCAGATGTACCGGTTTTCGAACTGAAACGACATCCCGATCCGTTGCTGCCTTTCCATTTCATCCAGGGTGGACTGTTTGTCGTCCGGATGAATGAATTCGATGAACGGTTTCGACTTCAGTTCCGTCTCGGAATAGCCGAGTGTTTGAGTGCAGGCGGGGTTCGTTATCAGGAAGGAGCCATTGGGATCGGCGATGCACATCAGGTCGCCCGTGGTCATGAAGAATTTGAAATATTGCTCCCTTTCCGTTTCCGCCAGCTTACGCTCGGCACGGGTGTGCAGGGTGGTAATGCCAAACGCCAAATCGCCCGCCAACTCTTCCAGGAGCCGCACTTCGTCCAGAGTGAAGCCGTTTGGCTCCGTAGAGTAGATGGTGAGAACGCCGAAGGGCTTTTCTTTTTCATCCTTCAGGGGAAGCGCAATACTGGAACGATAGCCGCGCTGCAAGGCGCTCTCGCGCCAAGGGGCGACTAGGGGGTCGGCAGTGAAATCCTGAATGCATGCACTCTTTCCGCTCCGAAAAGCTGTGCCGGTGGGGCCGCGTCCGCGTTCCGTGTCGGCCCATGTGATCTGGGCCTCCGCAAGATACCCATCCTCAAACCCGGCCCAGACGACAGGGCGTATGGTCTTGGCGTCATCATTTTCGGCATATCCCACCCAGACCATGCGGTAGCCAGCCTCGTCGCAAACGATGCGGCAAATTTCGTTGAGCAAGGTTTGCTCGTCCTCGGCCCGCATGAGCATCTGGTTGCAGTTGCTGATGGCTCGCAGTTCGCGGTTCACACGACGCAGTTCCGCAGTGCGCTCCTGGACGCGTTGTTCCAGTTCGTCATGGGCCTTCTGTAGCAATTCCTCGGCCCGCCTGCGTTCATGTATCTCGTTTTCAAGATTGTGGTAAGTGCCCGATAACTTCGCGGTCATCGCGTTGAACGCTACCGCCAGTTCGGCAAACTCGTCATCGCCTTTGATGTCGATCCGGTGATCCAGGTTCCCACCGCCGATCACCACCGCGCCGTCGCGCAGCCGGCTCGCGCGATCCGTGATCGCCCGGCCCAACGTCCATGAATTTTTTATCGCCACTGCGATCAGAATCAGAACCGAGATGATGGCGCCGCCCACCACCTGGTTGACGGCGGAAGTACGGGCCGCCCTGCTGGACTCCAGTAATTTTCGCCCCGCAACGACTTCTCCATACAGCTTCATATTGAGCTGGCTGATCAGTCTTTCCTCGACTTCGGGCAGAAGGTCGGCCGAGTTCAAATTTGAGTCGCGCTCCCGCCGGTCGGCCACGATAGCCGAGAATAGCCTGCCAATCGTGTGATGCTCATCAATCAATCGGGCAATGTTTTCCCTGTCTTCGGCATTCGGAAAATATTTCGAGGCCGACTCCAGAAGTTGGCCGATCTGCTCATGTTTGGCAAACCACTGCTCTTTGGCCCTGTCGCTACGGTTGCGAATATAATCGTATCTGAGAGTAACCCGCTCAAACGTGCAGGTTATTATCTCATCCGCGATTTTGTCCGACATGTCCGCCTGCTTGAGACGATAAATCGACAGCAAAAGCACAAGGCCGATGACCATTGTCGTCAACAGCGACAGGACAACATTTAATCTCAGCCTCTTTTTGATTTGCATGGAGTCAATTGATCCACCCTACACTACCTCAATATCCGCACCGCGTCTGGCTTGACCGAATTCAGCCCGTCAAAGTAGATGTAATCGAGGTAATTAGGAACTTTTTTCTCGTTGGTCAGCCCCTTGCTGATCGCCCAGCGGGATTCGTCTTCCAGGGCAAAGATCAGTGCCTGATCCAGAGTGACGGCGAGGGTGGCATCGCCCCAGGAATCGTGGACGACGCCCATTTCTATCCCGCTCGTATCGGCCACGATTTTTTGCACCTCCGCCAGATTTCCCCTGGCAAAATTCTCGGCCCGGACAAGGGCACGTAGGATCTTCTGCACCTTCTCGGGATTTTTCTGAATGTATTCCTGCTTTGCCACAACAAAGAAGTGGTATTTATAAATATCCTTGTTTCGGAATGTAATAGCGCGCTCGCCCAGCTTCTTTTGCGCATACTCCACGTAAGGAGTGAACGTGGAGGCGGCGTCGACATCGCCGCGTGCCAGGGCATCAGGAGCGTCTTCCGCCTTCAGGTTGACGACTTCCACATCCTTCCTGGATATCGCGTGAGAAACCAAAATGGCATCAAGGGCAAAATGCGAGCTGGAGCCCAACATCACGCCTATCCTCTTGCCCTTAAGATCCTCGGGAGTGAGAATTCCCCTATCTTTTCTGGCTACGATGGCATGAGCCATACTGGAAGTCTGGATGGTCGCGATGATGGATAACTTCTCCCCATTCATCATTGCCAGCATGACTGGCGTTTCGGTAGCGGTAGCAATATCTGCCTTTCCCTCCAACATATCCTCAAGGGCACGTTGCCCCGAGGGGTAAGGGTGGGCCGCCACTTCCAATCCCTCGTCACGGTAAAAGTCCCGGGATTGCGCGACCTGGGAAAGGGCTGCCTGCGGAATCCTAGCATAAGCGATAGTGACTTTTTCCGGCGGGCCGGCGGGCTTTTGCCTCGAACACTTACAAGTGAATGAGCAGACGCCTATCGCCAACACTGCTATGGTAACTACTATCTGGAGCAGAAGGCGTTTGATACGGTGTACGCTTTTTCCGACTTTCATATGCGGCTCCTGTTTTCGAATCAGAGGAAATGGGCATTATCTTTGGTTGTCTGGAGGTGGGGCGAAATAGTTAATGGCTTGGCGCAGATCCTGGAAGCTGACCGGCTTGGTCAGGTGTTTCTCGAAGCCTGTTTCTTGGCTGTGGCGAATGTCCTCTTCGGTTCCGTAGCCGCTGAGGGCTATGCCACGGAGGGCGTAACGGTGTTTGAGCTCTCGCATGATATCCAAACCGCTGCCATCGGGCAGGCCCAGATCGCTGATGAGCAGGTCGAAGGAGTCCTTTGCCGCCTGTTCCAGAGCTGCTCGCACGCAGTCTGCCGTTACAATGGAGTAGCCCCACTTGCGCAGCAGCTTGGACATGGCGAGCAAGGTGTCGGGGTGATCGTCCACCAAAAGGATTTTTAGCGGGCGCTCCGCATGATCCAGCGAGGAGGGCGGCGGCGGTTGCGGTGGCGACGAAACGAGGGTGCTGTAGGGGAGTTCCACGGTGAAGGTCGCGCCTTTGCCCTCGCCTTCGCTGAATGCGGTGAGCGTGCCGAGGTGCATCTCCACCACGGTTTTGGCAATGTTGAGTCCCAGCCCCAGACCGCCAAAGCGACGGAGTGCAGCCTGATCTCCACGCTCGAAGGCATTGAAGATTTTAGGCATCAGTTCGGGGCGGATGCCGATGCCGGAATCCCTGATTTCAATTCTTATGCGGTCGTCGATGTTGGTTGTGCGCAGCCGGATCGGGCTGTTTTCCGGGGAGTAATCCACGGCATTTTTGAGTAAATTCCAGAACACTTGGCGTAAGCGGGTCGGGTCGCCCTGGACGTGATGCGAGGCGGCTTGCAAGCTCAACGAAATGTTGATGTGTTTGAACTCGATTTCTCTCTGGCAGATTTCGAGCGCAGTTTGAAGCAAAAGGTGGACGTCCAAGACTTCGGAGTGAAGTTCGATTTTGCCCTGGCTGATCTTGGTCACATCCAACAGGTCATCGATCAGCTTGGCTTCCATCTCCACATTGCGGCGGATCAACTCCATGTCCGCCCGCAGTTCCTCTGGCAGGTCTGCTTGCGCCTGCCTGGCGGACACGGTGGCTAGCACCGGCGTTAAGGGAGTCCGCAACTCGTGGCTCAGAACGGCTAGGAACTGGTCTTTGGCTTTGTTTGCGGTATCGGCGGCTTCCTTCGCTCGCTTCATGGCCTCCTCCTCCCGCTTGCGCTCGGTCATGTCATGCACGACCGAGCGGCTCATCACGAAACCGCCCTCGGCGGTCTTGATCGCTGTGGCGCTTAGGCTTATCGGCAGCAGCGTGCCATCTTTGCGCACCAGCTCAAAATCGAGATCATGAACCTGTCCTTGCTCCTTGAAAACCGGAAATTGCTGCCGGAAGTAAACCAGACTCTGCGGGGTCAACAGGTTTTCAAACTTCATTTTTTCCAGGATTTGCTCTCGGGTGTAGCCGAGCCAGGCGAGTTCGGTAGCGTTGATTTGGACGAAAGTGCCTGCCCCGTCGAGGCTGTGGTAACCGCAGGGCGCATGGTCATACAAATCCTGGATTTCTTCTGCGGATTTGCGGAGCGCCTGCTCGCCGCTGGTGATCGCATCGAGCATCTGGTTGAGCCCCTCGCCCAAACGGGAGACTTCCTCCGTGCGCGAAGCTCCCATTCGCAGGTCATGGCGGTTGTTCCGGATCTGGTTGGAAACAAACAGCAGTTGATCAAGGTCGGAGGTCAGGCGGCGGCCGATCAGGAAAGCGAAAACCGACCCGACAAGAATGGCCACGAGGGTGTACAGGAAGCCGTTGAGTGAGGCAGCCCGAAGGCCTTCAGAGATTTGCTCCTGTCCCTGGCCAATGCGCGCCCAGGCAATAGTTCTTCCCGTGCCGATTGGGATGGGGGCGGCGATATCGAGCAGGGAGGGATCGGAGTGCAGGATGCGTAAAACCGCTGCACCTTTCAAAAGCGAGCGGCTTGTTGCGTCGGTCAGGTACTTGCCGATGCGCGAGGGATCGGTGTGAGCCAGGACCTTTCCGTCGAGGGAGATCACCATGGCATAGCGGAGGCCTGGGTAGCGCCGCACCGGCGTGATAATTTCCTCCAACCCCACGACGTCGTTGGACAGGACCCAGGAGGTGCTATTGACCGCCAAGGTTTCCACCAGGCTTTTAGTCTGCTCAAAACTCTGCTGCTGCAAAAAAACGCGCTGCCGCCTGACGAGATCGACGACAAAGAATGTCATGAGCAGCAGGTGAACCAGGGCCACGCCGCAGATGAGCTGATGGCGAACCTTGGTGGGCCAGAATTTCCGGGCAATGCTGAGTATGTCGGACATGGAGTCAGGTTCTTTCTTCAATGCACGGCTGCGTTGTACTTTTCCATGAAAGCATATACGGGCTGGTAAGTCTCATTCGTCGCGCTTTCAAAGCGCCCAAGAGGCAATGCCGCCAGTAGCTTCCGCCCCTCCTCATTGGTATGCAGGGCGAAAAGCAATGCAGACACCTGTTCGAGTAATGGTTGAGGGATGTCATCCCGGACCACCAGCCCGTTGTTGATGAGCGCCGGGGTTTCCCATTTCACGACCAGTTCGGCGGCAATTTGAGGGTTCCGCTCGACAAAAGCCTGCCAGGGCGGGGGCCAGGTTGCTCCCGCGGCGGTTTGGCCCAAATAGACATTCATCATGACGGAATCCTGCGAGCCCACGAAGAGGCGGTGGATATCGTGGTTCACATCCAGCCCGTGCGTGTGAAGATAGTAGAGCGGCATCATGGTGGCGGCCAGCGCCGTCGGGGCGGGAAAGCTGATCGTCTTGCCCTTCAAGTCAGCCACCGTGTTGATGCCGCTGTCTTTTCTGACCAGGATGATGCCGCGGAATTGGTCATCCCCCCCCATTTTGCCGAAGACCCGATAGCCATGCTTCAAGGAGTTGATCGTCTCGTAGGGGTTGGGCAGGGCAAAGTGGAAATGGCGGTCGTATAGCTTCTGCTCGAACGTCTCGTACGAACGCGAGGCTTCCAGCTCGATCTTTGCGCCCACAATGTGCTGGTTTAGGTAATCGATGAGTGGGCCGTAGGTTTCCTGGAGACGTTGGGGGTTATACAGGGGGTGGACGCCGAAGATAAAGACGTTGGGCTGGTTTGTCGGCTCGGTTGTATATTCTGGGGTGTAGCCGCTCTTCTCGGCGTCCTTGCAAGAGACGAAAAAGAAAAGGATTGCCAGTACGGCCATGATGCCACAAAAGCGGAGTAGCTTCCGCTTTGTGCCTTCGTAAGCTAAATGTTCACTCATCCGCATCTCCCCTACAATAAATTGAGGATCTCGCTCGCCTAATCCCTTATAATATCTGACTCGCATCGAGATGAAGCAAGCCAAAGATTTTTTGGCAACACGCCGAATTGACAGCGCCAGAGGTCGTCCGGGGCTTGTTGTTTTGCGAAGCGTCCTGGAAGTGCGGCGGACATGTAGGCAGGTTCCTTCGTCAATGCACGGTTTGTACGACGGCGTTGTAATTTCATTGGATGGTCGCCAGCCGCGCCCACGCAAGAAGAGTCCTCGTTACGAATGGAGGGGACAGGTTTATCTACCGCTCCCCTCTTCTGCCGTGAAACTTATCACCATCCCTCGCGTTTTCGTTAGCCTGCTGTTTTTTGCACTGCCGGTTTTTGCCGGAAATGAAAGTGCGGTTGCACTCAAGGAAGTCCAGCCGCTGGCGGAGTCGTGGCAGTTTAACCTCGCCGCACCCATCTGGCTGGCTGGCGTCGAGGGGCAAACGGGTGTGCATGGCAAGGCGGTGGGCGTGGACGTTGGGCCCAGCAGCATCTTGCGGCCTCTCAATTTCACCACCTCTTTGAGTGCCGAGGCTCGCAAGGGTCCCTTGGGATTTTACGCGGATTTTCTCTATTTGGATGACCGGGCGGGGGTGGCTACCCCAGGGCTCGTCTCCAGCTTGGATCTTCGCGGGGACGAATATCTCGCCGACGCTGAAGTGAACTGGCGGGTGATCGACGGGCCTCGCGGCTGGCTCGAAGTGCGGGCCGGTTGCCGCTACACGAATCTCTACAGTCGGCTCGGGCTCAATCCAGACAGCGGGGCCATCGAAAAGGCCAGCGTGCGGTTGACCGATGCCTCCGCAGCAGAAGCCAACAAGATTTTGAGCGACGCTCTGCATGGTGTGCTTGATGGGAAGGATCCAGTTCTCCCTCTTCCTCCGTTGGCTGCGGACCAGAAAGAGAAGCTGCTGGATTTGATCCAAAAGGCCAAGCAAGACCCGGAATTGGCGGCGGCTCTGCAAAGCGGGGTCCAAGCGCGGATCGACCAAGCCAAACGCAACGTGCAGGAGAAAATCGAATGCATTTTGCATCGGGTTCTCAGCCAGACGTTCTCGCTTGGAGAGGCTTGGTTTGATCCCTATGTCGGCTTGGCGGGCCGCTGCAATTTCAGCGGACCGTTTTATCTCATCGCCAAAGCGGATGCCGGAGGGTTTGGCGTCGGTTCGCAGTTTACCTGGCAGGGCTACGGCGCGCTGGGCTGCCAGTTCACGCGGAGGGTCTATTCCGAGGTCGGCTATCGCTATCTCTATGTCGATTACCAACATGGCGGTTTCGTCTATGACATCGCCACACGCGGAGCGCAGATCACCGTGGGCGTCGTTTTTTAGAGCCGAGGAATTCTGGATGCACTCACCGGAATGACCGACAAATACGATGCCCCTTCGATGCTGATTGGCCAAGGCCAGCGGCGCTTCCACGCCATGGCCAAACCGACGGGTTCCGCCTGCAATCTCGACTGCACTTATTGCTATTACCTCAGCAAAGCGACGCTCCCCAACGGCCCCGGCAGCGGGCGAATGTCCGACGAAGTATTGGAGACGTTCATCAAAAAATACATTGAGGGCGTGACCGGCCCCGAGGTGGTGTTTTCCTGGCAAGGGGGCGAGCCGACCCTGCTTGGTTTGGACTTTTTTCGCAAAATCATCGCGCTTGAGAAGAAACACGCGAAGCCCGGCCAGCGGATCTAGAATGATCTCCAGACCATGCCCGCTCAAGCAGGACCCGTTCGAACGGACGCCTTTCACCCGTGGCGAGACCACAAACAATGGGGCTGGCGGATAAAGCAGATTCTTTTGGGCGGGATGCTAACTGCATGAAGCGTCGCGTAATCCTTTCCAGGCCGGAAGCGTCGTTTTTTTGTTTTGGCGTGCCCGCTTTAGCGAATCACGCCATCAGTTTTTTATGTCGTTGTTCCAATGCCGCCCAAATGCGACGGAGGAATTCCATCAAATTGTAAACTTTTTGTAAGAGATTTCTTTAACAAAGTAGAATTAGCTTGCTGGCGCTTTGTCAACGCTTTCCCGCCAGTTGAATTCAGGCACAATCTTGACGGACTGCTGTCCTGAGGATTCATTGCCATGAAGACGTTTCTCGATCAGTGTGACGCAGTGCTCCCCCCATTGGGGGTAATCCCACTTCAAATTGGTTAGGGCCGGGATAGTGTAGGGGGCAATCGGATCTTCTTGCATGCATATCACGCTGCAATCCTGCGGGATGCGCCATCCATGTTCGTGCAGTATCCGCATCGCGACGACGGATCCAGGAGAGCTGCAGGAGATGATGGCGGTAAAGGGGAGGCGCTTCCGATGTGTGGTCAGAAATTCATTGATGGCCCGCGTCGCCTGATTGTCGCTATTCTGGCCGGCTTGGGTGTGGCATTCAATGATCGGGCACTTTCCAAGATCCAATACGCCAGTCAGACTTGTGAAAAATTCGAGTCTTTCGTTTATTTCATCACAGGCCGGTTCAGTGTTGAGATAGGCGATGCGGCGGTGTCCCAAGGATACGAGTTTGTTTAGAACAAGACTCATTGCGGCGAGGTGGTCTCCAGTGACGCAATCAATGTCGGGCGATTTGGCGTTGCCTCCCAATGATACAATTGGGGTTTTCGAGGAAAGGAGAATTTTGGCGATGCCATATCCAAAGTTGAATATTTCTGGAAAAACGACGACGCCGCTTCCTCGCACTTCGTGATCAAGCAGGTAAGGCATGTCTTGACGAAACTGGTGGATGGATAGGCTCCATCCGCGACGGGTGCAGGCTTGGACAATCCCGTCCTCCTTGATCAGAGAGGTGATGGACGGAAATGCGCTACGACAGAAGGCGATGTGTGGATTTCCTTTGTCGGAGGAAACGTAGAGGCCGCTGCCATGCTTTCGGATGAGAACCCCCTCCTGATCAAGGAGCGAGATTGCCTTGTTGATGGTTTGGATGCTGAAACCGGTCTTCTGCTTCAGGGCGCGTAGGGAAGGCAAGCGCGATCCTGCAGGAAGGTTCTCGATGCGAGCGCGCAAAATATCGGTCAACGTTTTGTATTTCAATGAATGGTTCACGACCACAGAAGTGTATAGTAACACTTTGTTATTGGAAGGCGTAATATTGACTTTTATTTTCTGCGATTGAGATCATTGTCCACTCTGTATGAAACCCCATCCTCTCACTCCCTTCAAAAGCGTGTTGATTTCCACAAAAACACGTTTTGTCACCCTGGCAACCATTGCACTGCTCCCCTGCGTGCCCATCAAGGTAAAGGCGGCGCAGTTGTTGGCTGGTTGGACGTTTGATAACCAAACCACCCAAAACACCTCCCTGACTGCAGATATGGGAACCTTGGCGGGAAGTGCCGCATTTACGGCCGGCGGTGGCGGCGGGGGTGGTGCTACATATACGATGAATGGTAATGGGACGGTTACGCTAGGGACAGGGGAAGAGTTGCTATGTGCGGCAATTAACAGCACCGCATATGCATCATTACTTGGTAATGTAACTATTTGGGCAAGCTTCACGGTCCAGGCATCTCCTTCTGGGGGCAATAACGAAGCCATCTTCGGCTTGATGAACACAAGCACACTCGCTGCGGGAACGGGTGGTTCGTTTACTGGCTCTGCAGGCTATGGGACGTTTGGCTATCAAGATAATAATAGCACTCCTGCCAACGGGGCGAGGGCGATCGGGGTGCTTGCAAGCGGGACGGCTTTTTATGGTGGGACGCAAAGTGTTTTGCCTATAGGCAGTCAAACCACAGCGGCTGTCGTGTTCAATCACACAGATGCCACTGATAGCACCTATTTTGCCGATACAGCAGGCACTGTTTCTGGTACCAGCTCTGTCACTGGCACAGGTTCATCGCTCCAATCATTTGCCTCGCTGGCTATCGGGCGGCTCAATACGGCCGGTCCAGATTACGGCACAAGTCTTGTGCTCAATGAAATCCGTGTCTATGCGGGCTCTTTAACTCAAGCTCAAATTGACGCACTCACTCCGTTGAATAACGGGCAATACTCGCTAGCGATCGGCACTGGAACTAACCGCATCATCCTGGGTGGAACCACGACGGTAGCGGCGATGATCGCCAATACCGGCACCACTGGGGCGAATGCGAACAGCGATGCGATCGCCTATACCGGCCTGGTCGCAACCGTCAGCAGCGGCACGATTGGCGGCAGCGCCACGAGCGGCACTGTTGCGCTCTCCGGCACGGACACCAACAGCGGGCTGACCTTCAGCGACAGCATCACCACGGGCAATCACACCATTAATATAGCGGTCAGTGCGAGCAACGCGACCATCGTTGGCACCGCGCCGACAGTAAGCGGCAGTACAACCGCAACAGTAGACGTGGTGAAGAACCGCGTGGTGACAGCGAGCGCCGTGAACCTCGGGCGCGTGATGATCAGCCACGCAGTGAGCGGCACGAGCACACTGAGCACCACGGGTGACAACCTCAACAACACGAGTGTGACCGTTAACGGCACGCTGTTCAACAACGCCAGCAGCACCGGCTCGTATATCCTGAATGAGAACTTCGGCTCTACCGGTGTCCAGAGCGGCACGCAGACACTGACGACCACTGGAGAAGGGCTTTCCGGTGAATCGGCCATCAACGTGGGCGTGGGCTACAACGCCACGGCCGTTGCCAACCGGGTGGTGACAGCGAGCGCCGTGAACCTCGGGCGCGTGATGATTAGCCACGCAGTGAGCGGCACGAGCACACTGAGCACCACGGGTGACAACCTCAGCAACACGAGTGTGACCGTTAACGGCACGCTGTTCAACAGCGCCAGCAGCACCAGCCTCTACGGCGTGAACAAGACCTTCGGCTCTACCGGGCTCCAGAGCGGCACCGACACCCTCACAACGACAGGAGAAGGGCTCGCTGGGGAATCGGCCATCAACGTGGGCGTGGGCTACAGCGCCACAGCCGTTGCCAACCGGGTAGTGACAGCGAGCGCCGTGAACCTCGGGCGCGTGATGATCAGCCATGCAGTGAGCGGCACGAGCACCCTGAGCACTACGGGTGACAACCTTAGCAATACGAGCGTGACCGTCGCAGGAGTGTCCGGCACCTTCAACAGCGCCAGCAGCACCGGTTCGTATATCCTGAATGAGAACTTCGGCAGCTCCGGTGTCCAGAGCGGCACGCAGACACTGACGACCACTGGAGAAGGGCTGGCGGGTGAATCAGCCATCAACGTGGGCGTGGGCTACAGCGCCACAGCCGTTGCCAACCGGGTGGTGACAGCGAGCGCCGTGAATCTCGGGCGCGTGATGATCAGCCACGCAGTGAGCGGCACGAGCACCCTGAGCACTACGGGTGACAACCTTAGCAATACGAGCGTGACCGTCGCAGGAGTGTCCGGCACCTTCAACAACGCCAGCAGCACCGGTTCGTATATCCTGAATGAGAACTTCGGCTCTACCGGTGTCCAGAGCGGCACGCAGACACTGACGACCACTGGAGAAGGGCTGGCGGGTGAATCGGCCATCAACGTGGGCGTGGGCTACAGCGCCACGGCCGTTGCCAACCGGGTGGTGACAGCGAGTGCCGTGAACCTTGGGCGCGTGATGATCAGCCATGCAGTGAGCGGCACGAGCACCCTGAGCACCACGGGTGACAACCTCAACAACACGAGTGTGACCGTTAACGGCACGCTGTTCAACAGCGTCAGCAGCACCAGCCTCTACGGCGTGAACAAGACCTTCGGCTCTACCGGGCTCCAGAGCGGCACCGACACCCTCACAACGACGGGAGAAGGGCTTGCCGGGGAATCAGCCATCAACGTGGGCGTGGGCTACAGCGCCACGGCCGTTGCCAACCGCGTGGTGAGCGCATCGACCGTAAATCTTGGCAATGTGCTCGTAAACACAAGCGTAAGCGCAACCTCGCTCTTGAGTTCGACGGGATCGCACGTGGACAATACCGATGTGACGGTGACCACCGGAACAGCGACCAGCGGCGGAGTGTCAGTGGTGAACACTACGTCGCAGAAGTTTGATGGCACACTGACCAGCGGATCGGTGGGCGTAGGGGGGACATTCACGAGTTCCGGCAGCAAGAGTTCGAGCGTGACCGTCACGCCGACCGGAGAAGGTCTCGCGGGCGAATCGGTGAACGGAGTGAGCGTGGGCTACACGGCGAACGTCTACGACGCCTCGAACCTGGCCCAGGCAGACAAGACAAAAGCGGGATCGGTGGACACCTTCAACGTCTCCAACCTCGAGGCCGGCAGCGCACTGCGTGCAGCGGCGAACATCACAAACGTCGCCCTGAGCACCAACGTAACCGGGTTCACCGCGGCCACCCCGGGATTGGTCGCCTCCGGTTCACAAGCAAGCATTGCCACCTTTGATACGAGCAATAAACTGAACGGCAGTTATGCGGTGACCGCCAGCATCAATGCGACCAGCAAAACCGCCACAGGCGAGGCCATCTCTGGTGTCACGGCGAACGACGCAGGCAAGAGCATCGGACTGACGGAAACCGTTTCCGGCAACGTAGCCGCCGCTGGCGTCACCCAAACGGTTGGCATCGCCACGGGCGGCTCGTTCGCGGGTTACAACACCACGAGCAGTGGCCTGCAATACAACACCAAGGTGGAACTCCTCGGAGGAACCGTCAGCGCAGACACCACAGTGGCCATGAAGTTTGACACGGCGGCGAACCTCGGAGTGACAACCGACAGCGCCAAGCGAGTCGCCGATATCGTGAGCATTTCCGGCATGCAGGCAACCGGCAGCACCGGATTCGACAACGCGACACTGACAGACCAATTCGTCTTCCAACTCTCCTACACCGGCACATCCGCCGGGTATGTAGCCTGGTATGACAGCACGTTGGGCAAATTCGTCAACGCGATCGCCGGCAACAGCACATTGGCAGGTGGGTATGGGCAGATCGCCGGCAACTGGAGCCTGTTCCAAGGGAATACAGCGTATAATGCCGCAGTCGACGATGTGCTCGGCTACTACGGGTATGACTCCACGACGCATACGGCCTGGGCGGTACTCGACCACAACAGCGACTTGACAGTGCTGGCAGTGCCGGAGCCGAGCACCTGGGCGATGTTGGTGGGCGGCTTTGGCATGATGACTCTGCTGCGTCGCCGCAAATAGCTGTGGCGGCCATTCCTTGTGCGATGCGTATGCATCGCGCAAAGCGCCTATAATAAAATTCAGTATTTGGGGAAAAACGCACGAGATCCATTGGGGAATCCTCTCTGCGCCAGACAAAAAGCCGCCTGGTTTCTTGGGGAGAATCCAGGCGGTATTTTGAATTCAGAACCGTCCTGAAATCACACCAAACGCGAATAGGAATCGGTAGATTGAGAATAGATTCTTGAGCGCCAAGGGCGCGGCAGCATACCAGCCTGGGGCGCAGCCCCAGGTATGGGAAAATGAACGGAATTCAGGGCTGAAGGCCCGGCGCATGATATGGTAATTTCAGAACGATGCGCCGGGCTTTCAGCCCTGGAACGCTTCTCCACCCGAGTCCTGGGGCGTTGCCCCAGGCTGCTATGCCTGCGGGCCCTTGGCCCTCAAGAGCATACATCCCAGTTTATACCGAAACTCATCGGAAAACGGTATCACACGCGGATAAACAAGATTGAATTGCAACACTGAAAAAAGGTGACCGATAGGAATCGGTTTCCGGGTTTCCCCCAGCCTCCAGCAAAAAACCAGGCCAAAGCAAATCCTCACCAGATCCAAGCCGGTCTGAAACCGTGTTGAGGGTTTTGCGCCAACCAAGGCCACTGCTTGCTTGACGGGCAATGCTTCACAGGAGAAGTTTCCTTTTATCAAAATCGCTCTGCACAAGGTTTCCTCGGCCTTCCCTGTTCTAGCGTATCGAGCCTGGGAAATGAACCCCTGGCAGTCTGTAGTTGAGATTGCTTCAAAGCCCAGTCCATCCCAACCCCGCCGCTTCGCGGCGGGGTTGGGATGGACTGGATGATATTCTTTATGCTCTTC
>Ga0364914_10097_pt2 | contig 37586 bp, 37 predicted proteins | sample ExccelJu500001D3_3_FD_206954 | JGI IMG/M metagenome (GOLD analysis project Ga0364914, IMG submission 206954) | Enriched cells from Trout Bog Lake Hypolimnion, Wisconsin, USA - BchlTB.June25.5000.01.D3 | ecosystem: Environmental > Aquatic > Freshwater > Lake > Hypolimnion/Profundal zone | place... | reverse complement strand
GGGTGGCGTTTTAATGATAGAGAAGTTGATTAAGGAAAATCAATTATGCAAGATTATTTACCGCGGTATTTGCAATTTTCATGGAAAGATTATCTACTTAGCTTTCGATACCCATGCCTAAAATCCAAAGTGATTGAGAGACATACAAAAGCAATCCAAAAATTATGCGAAAAAGAGGGGTTTACTGAAGCCTTAAGTCGGCTTTCAAGCGCTGATTTATGGGATCTATTAAAGATGAATAGCGGCTATAGCACGGATGTTGATAACCTTTATGCGCTTTGGACTAAAATAGAACCGCTTGCACATCTTAGTACTAAACAACTACTACATTTATATCAAGAAGAAATAAAACCGCTTGAAAAGGGTTACAGGCATATTATTGACGAGATGAAAGATCCTCAAAAAGATCTTATTTTATTGCCACCAATATTGAAATTGTCTCAAACGGAAATGCTTCATCAAGTGAATGAAAATCTTGAACGACTCAGTCAATTAACAGAACATCTATTTGCTGGGTTAATGTTTCGGTGTTTGATATATAAATTTATTAAAGGGCCTAGAAATATTGATGATGTGGCGGGCGCATTTTCATGGAAAATAAATGAATTAAACCTTCTAGAAGAACCGCTCGGCACTCATTTCCCTCATTTGGCGACGTTAGATGATGATAGAAGAACAGCCATTTATGATATCTTTAACAGCGTTATTCCAGAATGGGTTCAAAAGTCATGGTCCCATTTTCATGGGCTGATGAATGTTGAAAAAATGGCATTGGATGCAATCATTAGTCCCATTCCTGATCGCCATTATCCTGAATTACGATCTAAAATAGAAATTATAAAAGAAGAAGAAAACTGTGATGCGTTTTGTAAGAAATTCAAAAACGATAAACATTTATCAAGTATTGAGAAGGTGTTGTTCTATGTAAAAGACAGGTTTAACCATTGGTTCATGTTACCAAAAAGGGTTAATGATTTTCACCATTATCTCTGGGTGTTTGGGCATTTAACATGGATGCTTGTTTTTTATGGATTGTATCAATATCTGTTGGCGTTGGTATCCCCATTTATTATCGTTCAATTCGCATTAAATCTTATTACGAATTTATTATTCTACACCGTGGCGCTTATTCCATTTTATCTATTCGTTTGGGAAGGGATCAAACAGTTTTGCATTTATTGGAAGGAGCAGCAAATCACTGAAGCTTTGATCCTTATTAAAGAGACGCAGCAATTTATCAGTCATAAATTAAGTAAAACCCCTAGAGATATTGCACATTTTGATGTTAAGGAACGATTAGAAAATGCTGAAAAATATTTTGAGCAAATTGCTGAGATGGATGAGCAAGTTTCTGACATGAATTTCATGGAAAATTTCTTTTCTGGTAGTCACATCAAAAAGCAAATAGCGGCCATTCAGGAAAGGCTTTGTGCTCAAAGAAAGCAGATCAGCAAAATGCTCAGTATGTTGGCTAGGCACATTGCTTTTCGCATTGGGGATGAAATTGAGCAATACGAGGTTGATATCACAAGACAACAGCTAGTACATCTTTTAGAGCCCATTCAAATTCAAAATTTAAGAAATTTCGTTAAAGCGCATAGCAATGACGATAGTTATTCGTTACATTTATTTGACATGAATACGGATGTTATTCATCGGTGGTTACTAAAAAGTAGCGATCTTTATATACAAGGCAATGAAGCACATCAAGATGACATGAATAAACCCTGGGGTAGCGGTATACCGCAAGTTGGTGTGCTGCAAACGTGGAGAAAACTATTGGCCTCTTTCATCATTGATCCGAAAAAAAGACAAGTCGCTTTTGATCTAAATGATTTGTTAATAGGCGCGAGACAAATGACAAATAGAGAGCTGAGAGAAAAAGTGGCGATCTTTAATGAAGAAGAAAACATGGCGATAATTTTAGGTAAAATTCAGGATTATATATTTAAAACCCTTCAATCAAGGCCTCCACAATTTGCTTCTCTTTTGTCAACCAGTCAAAAAAAAATGATTTCTGAATGGTTTAAAGTCAATGAGGGGGCCATAAAAGAGGCTAATGCAATCATGTCCACAATATTATCCTCGGGTAAGGTTAATGATAGAACGGTTTTATTAAGTGACTATCGTGATGAGCAATTAAGTCAATACTATGCATTATTAGACGGTGCAGATTACTATGCTTGGACTCAGGAGCAACTGGGAGAGATGGTTAAAAGAACCAATCTTGCTAGAATATTTTTTGAGGAATATCATGGGCAAACAAGCCGAGCATATCAGATGATTCGCTTTATACCACCCGGCAATAGACAAAAAACGGCGCTTTTTGTGGCTAAAAAAAGGTTGTCTTGGTTTTTGAATCATTTGAGTACTATTGATCTTTCCGCTCCCTTTAATAAAGAAGACATTGTTATTTTTAAGAATAATGAGGTTAGAAGAGAATGCTTTCGCTTCGATGTTGAAATCGTAAATTCACCACAATTTCAACAACCCAAATCGCCATTGATGATTAAATTTCTTCAGGCTTGTGTTAAGCAAAATCTAGATTTTTCAAGAGAGCTTCTTGAAAGGTATGAACAATCAGAAGAAATGGGATCAAAGCGCATTTTGCATCAGCATCGATCGGAGAAGGCAAAAAGGCCATTCTTTTCGTGTCATATGGAACCTTCAGAGCGAAAACAGACTCAGCCAACAAGGGTTGCTATCTATGGTTAGGGAAGAAATAGCCATACTTTGTTCGGGGTTAAAAAAGCGCAACAACTTACTTAATAGCGAGGATGTTATGGGGGATGCACTTGATTTAGGCAACATTTATGACTATATGCAGTCTGCATCAAATGAAGACAAAGCGTTATTAAATGATACCTTAATAGGGATCAAAGAAAGGTTAACTTCAAATAGAATTCAAGAAATATGGGATGAAATTAATTCAAAAGCAATAAAGAATTTTCGTGAATGTGATGGGGTTAAAAAGCCATTGGAATATCTAAAAAGAGAAATGATCAGCGACTTTTTTTACCTGAGATCAATTAGCGCGCAATCACTCGTTCAGTTTGGACAAAATGATCGTTGGTATCGTTTTGTGATGATTGGATTAATTCGAAAACATATCGTTGACGCTGCTAATGAAGAGATAAAAGATCCCTTTTTTGATTTTAACTATCACTTGCTTGAGGAAGTTGAGTCAAAAGAAGATAGCTCGATTTTAACACCATTTATTTCACAATGCGGCATTCTTCCCATTCAAGATATATTTGCATTGGGAGAAAATGATGCTACGGTTGCAAGATTAGTGCTGAATGATTTAATCGGGACAATGGCGTATTATCAGTTAGGTTCTCTTTATGCGGCTCATCATGCCATCCTTCGCCCATGGATTGCTAAGAAATGGCAAGAATATTTAAAAATGAATACCCAGACGTCACAGATCCAAAGTTTTCTTATTAAAGAAATACGAATTTTGAGTGAGCGTTTCCCTGAATTTAAAGACATAGATAGTGATCCAAGACAAAAGAGAGAAGGAAAATCAAGGGGGGAGCGCTCTTCAACGCAAAACCAAGATAACGCGTCAAAACAAAGTGGGGGCTTTAGTGATATAGAAATGGGTTTTGCTGCAACGGGTATTTTTTATGCTGTTTCGGTTATAACAAGGGCGGCGTTACCAGCACTTGGGATCACTAATCCATGTGTTGCGTTTTCAGCCGCGGTGGTAGCAAGTTTCGGTTATATCGCATTTAAACGCCGAATGACAGAAGAAGACACTGCAGATACGGCACAATCAAATGAGGAAACCAGCACTACGTCAGCAAATCAAGCGGCATTTTGCAGGGCAAATGTGGAATTTCCTGTACGAATTTAGGCACTAAATAGCCGGGTAATGCATTCCTCAATTGGCGCTGTAAAATTTTAGCTTTTTCACGAGAGACATAAAAGTGCTCAGCACCAGCAACGTGATCTAATAGATTGACATAATAAGGTAATATACCGGCTTGATATAATTGCAATGATAGTCTAGTAAGACAGTTTAGATCATCGTTGATCCGATGTAATAATACCGCTTGATTGAATACAGTAATTTGTTGTTCTCTTAACTGTGCTACGCCATTTGCAATTTCAGTATTGATCTCTTGTGGATGATTAATGTGATAAACCATCGTGACTTGAAAGCGAGATCGGCTTAACACGTTAATTAAACTGTCATTGATCCTTTCTGGGATCACAACAGGTAAACGGGTATGAAAGCGTAATAATTTAACATGTGGAATTTGGCTGAGCTCAGTTAAAAAATCTTTTAGCACCTCATCTTGTGCCATGAGCGGATCACCGCCACTTAAAATCACCTCAATGATTTCTGCTCGTTTTTCGATATAGGCTAAAGCTTGTCCCCAACCCTTACGACCAGGGTTATTTTTTTCATAAGGAAAGTGGCGTCGAAAACAGTAACGGCAATGAATAGCACAGCTGCTAGTAAAGGTTAGAAGTACGCGATTGGAAAATTTATGTAACAATCCAGGCACTGGATTATGTTTGCTTTCACGTAGGGGATCTTTAGAGTAAAATACAGAATACTGACTTTCTTTTGGACAAGATAATACTTGTAGCAATAACGGATCGTTCGGATCGCCTTTTTTCATTCGTTGAATAAAGCTTTGGGTGACACGGATTGGGAAATTTTTGTTCCATTCCCAAGAAATGGTTTGTGGCTCGATATTTAATAGCGCTAGCAGCAGCATCGGATCAGTTACCATGCTACTTAAGGCTTGCTGCCATCCAGGCGGTTGTGGCTTTTGGGAGGGTTGGGGTATGATAGCCTTCATTTTTATAGGGCGCCTAAAAGCAAAATGGGAAGAGTATATACTCGAAGCAGTTTGAATTTAAGCGAGGCGCCAAGCGAATGAAGCCCCAGGCGTGTATTCTGATACACAACTGGGGTGAGAGAGCGCAGGCAACAAAGCATAAATTCAAAATGGAAAGAGTATATGAATTATGGTGATGAATGGCTACTTACAGTACAAATGAATTTCGCAGTGGTTTAAAAATTATGCAAGATGGCGATCCCTGCACCATCCTTGAAAACGAATTTGTAAAACCAGGCAAAGGGCAGGCGTTTAACCGTACGAAGTTTCGCAACTTAAAAACAGGTCGTGTTTTAGAAAGGACCTTTAAATCAGGGGACACGGTTGAAGCGGCTGATGTGATGGATGTGGAAATGCAGTACCTTTATCATGACGGCGAACATTGGCACTTTATGGATCCACAATCCTATGAGCAACATGAAATCAATGCTTTGGTGGTTTCTGATGCAGCAAAATGGCTAAAAGAGCAAGATGTTTGCATCGTGACCTTATGGAATGGTGCACCATTGGGCGTTGCCCCGCCAAATTTTGTGATCTTAAAGATCACAGAAACAGATCCTGGTTTACGTGGTGATACTTCTGGCGGCGGCGGAAAAGCAGCAACGTTAGAAACAGGTGCTGTGGTTCGTGTGCCTTTATTTTTACAAATTGGAGAAAGTATTAAAGTCGATACGCGTACGGGTCAGTATGTTTCTCGCGCCAAGGAGTAAAAATGGAGCGGGTATTATGGCAGCCGACTGCGGAACTAGAAACGCTTAAAGCGCGGGCACAATTTTTACAAGCGATCCGTGATTTTTTTCATCAGCGAAATGTCTTTGAAGTGGACACGCCCTTACTCTGTCATGGGGTTGCTACCGATCCATTTTTACATGCATTTTCTGTTCATTGCGCTCAACTGGAACATCCACGTTATTTACAAACTTCTCCTGAATATGCGATGAAACGGCTTGTGGCTGCAGGTAGTGGGCCTATTTATTATTTAGGAAAAGCATTTCGCAAGGGTGAAGTTGGCACTTTGCATAACCCAGAATTTACCATGCTAGAATGGTATCGACCGCATTGGGATCACTTACAACTCATCAAAGAAGTTGAAACCTTAATGCAAATCATGATTGGTTGTCCTGCAGCTGAAATTAAAACTTATCATGATATATTTGCTGAAAACTATGGGATCAATCCACATTTAGCGACTATTGCTGAGTTGCAAAGCATTGCTATTAAAGAAGCCTGGATCAACAGCGATGATTTTTCGGATTTAGATCGAGATGGTTGGCTCGATTTAATATTAACACATGGCATTGAGCCTACCCTTGGACAAAATCACCCGACAGTGATTACCGATTATCCTGCATCGCAAGCAAGCCTTGCTAAAGTGAGAACGATTAACGGCCCGCAACCCTATCAAGTGGCTGAACGTTTTGAGTTTTATTTAAATGGCATTGAATTAGCCAATGGATACCATGAATTAGCTTGTGCGATTGAGCAGCGGCAACGATTTGAGCAAGATTTGATTAAACGTAAAGCGCTAGGTTTAAGCGATTTACCGATTGATCATTATTTATTATCAGCATTATCAGCGGGGTTTCCTGCTTGCGCAGGTGTTGCTTTAGGGGTGGATCGTTTATTTATGCTAAAAAGGCAGGAACGCAATATCGCTAAAGTGTTACCCTTTGCTTGGAAAATTGCTTAAAAATGACTTCACTTAGTGCATACGCCCTGGCCCTCTTGGTATTGCGCGCGGGGTTGGGCTAGGATCAGGGGCGTCGAGGAAACGAAGCACTGTATGTGGTGTTTCAGGTTTACTTTGGTTTGCTATTGGAGAATGGCTAGGGCTTTTGTGGTATCCACTACCATTTCCGCTACTAGGGAAATACCCTCTGGCTTTCACCTTTTGTGTCGGTGTTGGATCTGTGTTTTCTTTATTACCATCAGTGCTTGGCCTAGGCGTATAGCCAGGGTAGCTTGCGAGAAATGTAGCCGAAGGTTGTAGTGATATGGCTGGATCGTCTGGCATATCTGGCATATATAGTTCAGCCAATACGTTTTTTATAGAACGTGGTTGCTGTTTGCTATCTGCAACATTAACATAACTGAACGCATCAGTCTCAGCATGGGGTTCCAGGTGTTTTAAAATTTCTTTCATAAGATCTTTGGCGCCCTGGCTAACATTTTCAAAGGTTTGATGATCCAACATGAACTGTAGTGCTTTAGTGCAAGAGACAATATTGAATTGCTGCTCTGCGTTGTAAACGCCATAAGGTGCCACATGCCTTGCAAAATTGTCTCTTAAAAATGTAAGCAAGGAAGCCTGGATCCTTGGTATCAGCACCTCACAAACAGCTTCCTCAGGCGTAGAACGGACAGTTGGTTCAACGTCTTCGGGTAAAGGAATATGACGATAAAGCGCTTTTAGCTGTTCAATGGCGGCATATTTTGGATCTGGATGACCAGCTGCCCATAGGGAAAATTTAGCGGGATCATTGCCATTATCATCTTGTGCAAAGATGTCGTCACCGTCTTTCATTTCCAGTAGAACAGCGCGAGCCTGCTTTACATTGCCATGGACGACGTAGTGGCAGAACCTCACTTGCATTGGAGTCATCGGTTTCCTCTTAATTTAACCAAAATTGTAAATCATGGCGAGAAATGACCAATCCGTTGGCCAACGACAATCCGAGACTGCTGGGTAAAATCATACTCCCAGTGAACGTTTTCGGCAAATAAAAGTATCACTGTGGAGCCCAGAGAAAAATAACCCATTTCCTCGCCCTTGCTTAATTTAATATATTGTTCGTTTGTTTGTGGGTAATGGATATCAACCATTTTTTTTGCCCGGTGTGGCTTTATTGTGCCGCCCCATCGGGTATAAATACTTCCTACAAGCATAGCGCCTACTAAAATAATAGCAAAGGATCCGTAATTGTTTTTATAAAAGGTTATCACTCTTTCATTTCGAGCAAATAAATTATCGACATGCTCGGTGGTTAATGGGTTAACGGAGAATAATTTACCAGGCAAATAGCGTAACTGTGCTAATGTTCCTTGGCAAGGCATATGAACGCGATGATAATCTATGGGAGCTAAATAAATAGTTATAAAGCGTCCATTTTTGAAAAGCGTTGCTTGCGCTTGATCCCCCAGTAGTGCTGATAAAGTAAAGGTTCGATCCTTTGCTTGTAATAAGGTTTCATCTTCAATCTTTCCAATCTGTGAAATGGTTCCATCACACGGTGAGCAGATCCCATTTGGCGTTGGATCAACAGGCCTTAGTGCTGGCTTTAAGCGCCGAGTAAAAAAATCATGGTAAGAATGATATGCGTAAGGATTGGGCTCGACAGCATCATTCATCACAACGGGGTAGCGCTTTATAAAATATCGGATCAGATAATTTTTTAACCAGGGAATTTTACTTTGCGATAAGCATCCGGCCAGTTTTGACAAAGCATGTTGTGGAAGCAGATATTGACGCCAAATGTGAAAACGACGTTGAGCCTCGCTCAAGCCATTGATTTTTTTAATATTCATATTTTGAAATTATAATAACTCACATTAAAAGATTTCGATTATTAGGATAGATCAGCCAAGATGGTGTGATAATTCTGTAAACGAAAAAAAGCAATTTTGCCTGCGATGGCGGCTGCTTGTAAAGCACACCCAGGCGTTTCAACATGTTTACAATTGCGAAACCGGCATTGGCCACGGTAAGGGGCGAATTCTTTAAAGGCGCGCTCGATGGCTTCTTTAGAGAAATGATGCAGATCAAATTGATGAATACCGGGAGAGTCAATAATGTCCCCACCACTTGGCATATGATATAAACGCGAGGCGGTGGTGGTTTGCTTCCCTAACCCTAGCGTTGAGAGCGCTTGGATCCGCACAGTGGCATCTGGGATAAGCTGCGCAATAAGAGAGGATTTCCCAACACCAGATTGCCCAACAAGAATACAAGTGTGATCTTTCATTGCACTTTGTAAGCGACTTAATCCTTCTCCAGTTTTACTACTTACTTTTATCACTGAGTATCCGAGATCCTCATAGATTGGTAGGCATTTCCAGAGAACATCATGTGTTTTTTTTGTTGGAATATCACATTTATTGATGACGATGGTTGCCGTTTTAGAGAGCGTTTCTGCTAATACCAAGTAGCGATCGAGTGTGGTTTGATGAAAAAGGGGTTCTAGTGCAAGTACGATCACGATATGATCGACATTGGCAGCAATGGGTTTTGCGGTTTTTTTGTCAGGCCGAGTTAAGATCGAGCGTCGTTCATCTAGTGCAACCACAACCCCACTTTCTTCGTCAATTTGTTGCCAGATGATTTTGTCACCTGTAACTAAGATCTCAAGATTTTGTCTTAAGCCACAGCGAAAAATCTTGCCAGCTTGGTTTTCAATGATCAGGGTGGTACCGTAGTGCGCAATCAATAGACCTTTTTGCTCACAGCTCAGACCTTGTGGGGGAGTTGGTGTTTGCACAGGATGGTGCTTTTTAGCACGTTCTAGGCGTTTGGCCTGGATCTGTTTTTGCCGGTTTTGTTGAGCTTGTGTCAGCCGACGTTTTGTCATGTTTTCACACTTAAGGGAACTAGAATGAATCATAAGCCCTCTTATTTAATTTGGATAGATCTTGAGATGACTGGCTTAGATCCATTAAACGATCAGATCCTTGAGATCGCAACGCTTATTACAGATAGCCATTTAAATATTGTTGAGGAAGGTCCAAACTTGGTGATCCATCAACCAGGCGAGATCTTGGCTAAAATGGATGAATGGAATACGAAACAGCATGGACAATCTGGATTAACCGAAAAAGTTCAAAGGAGTACATTAACGGTTAGGGCAGCCGAACAGCAAACCTTAGCCTTTATTCAACGACTTGTCGCTGCAAAAGCATCTCCGATGTGTGGTAATACCATATGTCAGGACAGACGTTTTTTAAATCGTTATATGCCAACGTTAGAAGCGTATTTCCATTATCGACATTTAGATGTCAGTACGGTAAAAGAATTAGCCAAAATGTGGGCTCCTGAACTCTATAATGCATTGACGAAAGAATCTCGTCATCGGGCGTTAGATGATATTAAGGAATCTATCGGAGAGTTACGCTATTATCGCGATCATTTTTTTAAATTAACAGACATTGCTGGAGAAACCGCCTGATGGATTTACCACTTGCACTGTATAACATCGATCAAGTAAAAGCGCTGGAAAAAGTGGCGTATGAAAAATACAATCTTTCACCTTATCAATTAATGTGCCGAGCTGGACAAGCAGCATTTGGTTTATTACAAGCAAATTGGAAGGATGTCAATTCTATCGCCGTATGCTGTGGACTTGGTAATAATGGTGGTGATGGTCTGGTTTTAGCGAGATTGGCAAAAGCAAAAGGGTTAACAGTCAACGTTTATCAAGTCGGCGATCTTCAAACTGAACGATTAAGTAGTGAAGCCAAGCAAGCTCGTCAGGATTGGTTGCAACAGGGGGGAGAGATAATTCCATTTTCCCCCTATGATTTCCAAGGTGAGCTTATTATTGATGCCATATTAGGAACAGGCGTTCGTTCGCCTTTACCTCAAATTTTTACAAAGACTATTCAAGCGTTAAATCAAACCAGCCTACCTATATTATCCATCGATGTACCTTCAGGATTAAATGCAGATACAGGTGAACCATTAGAAGCGGCGATCAATGCAAAAGCAACAATCACATTTATTGGTTTAAAAATAGGGCTATTAACTGGAAAAGCGCCGGATTTTATTGGCGAACTATTTTTTGATAATTTAGGTATTCCCAGTGAGCGTGTGCTTGGCGTTACGCCTAAAGGTCATCGTTTAGATTACAATGAAGTGATCCAAGCATTACCCAAGCGTCATTTATCTTCACATAAAGGTGATTTTGGTCATGTTTGTGTCATTGGGGGCGGTCAGACAGGGTTTAGTGGTGCCGTATGTCTTGCTGGTGAGGCGGCTTTAAGAACAGGTGCAGGGTTGGTCAGTGCTGTGATTGCACCTGAAAGTATGCCTTTAATGGCGCGTTCCCCGATGGAGCTAATGTGTCATGGATTATCTCGCCCAAAAGATCTGAAATTTTTGTTAGAAAAAGCAAATGTCATTGTATTGGGTCCAGGTTTAGGGCAAACAACGTGGTCAAAAATTTTTTTTCGAGCAGCATTAGCCATTGAGAAGCCCTGTGTCGTAGATGCGGATGGCTTAAATTGGTTAGCCAAGCTGCCACACAAACGTGAAAATTGGGTATTAACGCCACATCCTAAAGAAGCGGCACGTTTGCTTGGCAAAACGACAGAAGAAATTCAACGTGATCGAATCAAAGCGGCGCAATCGATAGCACAAAAATATGGGGGGGTAACTGTACTCAAAGGTGCCGGTACTATCATTTGCGATGAGTCAGATCAAATCAATGTTTCAGCTGGTGGGTATCCTATTTTGGGATCAGGTGGTACTGGGGATGTCTTAAGTGGGATCATCGGGGGCTTGTTGGCGCAAGGCCTCTCACTAAGAGATGCGGCGAAGTTAGGGGTTAACATTCATTTAGAAGCTGCAAAATTAGAACAAACTTTGGGTGATCGAGGGATGATTGCCAGCGATTTATTTTTACATATCCGAACGTTACTTAACCCAACACACCTTGAACAAATGACGTGCCCAATCCCATTTCTTTAGAGGTGAGTATTTCATGTGTCCTTTGTATCAATCAACAATTGCCACCAGCGATCAGATGGAAGCTTTAGGTTGTGCTCTAGCAAAATCATTAATAAAACACAAAACACCAGAAATAGTCATTTATTTAACTGGAAATTTGGGTGCTGGCAAAACCACTTTTGTTCGCGGTTTCCTTCGTGGGTTACAATATTTGGGTAATGTCAAAAGCCCCACCTATACTTTAGTAGAACCGTATGATCTTGCTGTTGGTAAAGTTTATCATTTTGATTTTTATCGGTTAAATAACTCTCAAGAGTTAGAATACATGGGGATCCGAGAATATTTCCATCAGGCATATTGTCTATTGGAATGGCCAGAAAAGGCCCAAGGGTTTTTACCCGAGGCTGATCTTGCTCTAGAGATCAGTATTAAGGACGATGCTCGTGGCATCGTGATTGCGGCTTTAAGTGACAGAGGCAAGGATGCGTTACAAACACTTAAAGGTAAGTAATACCACAAAAACTTTTATATTGGTTGTTGGTTTTTGCTTAGGTCTTTTAAGCCCTATTTTGTTAGCCTATAAGCAGGTTGAGCGCTTACAGGTGTTGGGATCTAAAGAAAATACGCGTTTGATACTTGATTTATCTCAAAACACAAAATATAAATTATTTACGCTAGAAAATCCTTATCGAATTGTCATCGATTTTGAAGACACTCGTTTTAAAGCAAGATTTAATCCTTTAAATTTGTCAGGTTCAGGGATCAATAAAATCCGTCATGCGGTCAATGAAAAGGGGACTTTGCGGATAGTGTTAGATATGCAAAGCCCTGTTAAACCGGAAAGTTTTTTGCAATCACCGACTGGAAATACGCCTCATCGTCTCATTGTTGATTTAAAGCCAGGATCGGGAAAATTATCTCCGGCTAAAACAGCGATGAAATCCCAGATGAAGCCAAAAGAAAGCGTATTGACTAAAAAAAGTGACTTTATTGTGGCAATAGATCCTGGCCATGGTGGTGAAGATACTGGTGCAATTGGACAAAAACATCAAGTGCGAGAAAAAGATGTGGTATTTGCTGTTTCTAAACAATTGAAATCCATGATTAATGCGCAAGCTGGGATGAAAGCATATTTAGTCCGAAATGGGGATTATTATGTGGGCTTACGTAAAAGAATGGCTTTGGCTCGTGAACAAGGTGCTGATCTTTTTATATCAGTACATGCAGATGCTTTCCAAGATCAACGGGCTAGTGGTGCTTCGGTTTATGTTTTATCAGAAAAAGGGGCTAGTAATGAGGCCGCACGTTGGCTTGCAGAGCGAGAAAATCGTTCTGATCTCATTGGAGGGGTAAGTTTAGACGATAAAAACAATCTATTAGCTTCAGTTTTGCTAGATTTGTCACAAACCGCAAGTCAAACTGCCAGCTATGAGCTTGGGGCTCATATTATCGATCATTTAGAAAAGGTAACTGATCTTCATCATAAAACGGTACAAAGTGCTGGGTTTGCTGTGTTAAAATCGCCAGATATTCCCTCGGTGTTAGTTGAGCTAGGGTTTATTTCCAATCTGCGTGGAGAAGAGAAACTACTTAATCCAACGCATCAACGGGCATTAGCAATGGCTATCATGTCTGGTGTTAAAACTTATGCTGGGAAACGCACCTTTCCTAGCCAGCAGCATGATGATATAACGGTTGCTAGAAAATAACTAAAGAAGTGGCTTATGAAAGAAAAAGTTCGGATTATTCAATTAGAGCCTTTATTAGCCAATCAAATTTCTGCTGGTGAAGTTGTCGAAAGACCAAGCTCAGTTGTCAAAGAATTGGTAGAAAATAGTTTAGACGCCGGCGCAAAAAAAATAGAAATAGAAATAGAAGGTGCAGGGATGCACCTTATTCGTATTCGTGACAATGGTCATGGGATTGTGAAGTCAGATCTTATATTGGCCTTTAGTCGTCATGCGACCAGTAAAATTAAAACCACCGAAGATTTGGCGAAAATTCATACGCTAGGGTTTCGTGGAGAAGCTTTGGCAAGTATTGCTGCCGTTTCACATTGTCGCTTAATATCGCATGCGCAAGGAGAATCAGAGGCTTGGCAAATTGAAATTGATCCCGCATTAAACCCACAGATCGAACCCATTGCACATCCCTTCGGAACGACAGTGATCGTTGCCGATTTATTTCATAACATTCCGGTTAGACGAAAATTTTTACGTAGTGAAAAAACGGAATTTCAACTGATTGACGATATGCTCAAACGTTTGGCCTTAAGTTATCCACGAGTTAGTTTTCGTTTAAAGCATAATCAACGGCAAGTTCGCTATTATCCTGCGCTTTCCTCACTTACCGATGAGCGTTCTCGGGTAGGAAAAATTTGTGGTCAAAAATTTATAGAAAATGCCATTCAAATTTGTGCACAAGCCTCATCATTATCCTTACAAGGTTGGATTGGCCTACCCCTTCTTAATCATCGCCAAGCAGATTGCCAGTACTTTTTTGTGAATGAGCGAATGGTCAAGGATAGGTTGTTAAATCATGCGATCAAAACGATTTATCAGCAACATCCTGATTTTATGGAAGGCACTTATCCTTGTTATGTTTTAAATCTAAATATTGATCCCAGTGAAGTAGACGTGAACGTTCATCCCACAAAACAAGAAGTACGTTTTATACAGGCTAGGTTAGTGCACGATTTTATGATGAAATGCGTTACTAATGCTTTGAATCAAGCGCCCTTACAGCCGATGGCTCAATTAGGAAAGATGTCGCTAGAAGCAAATAAACCAAGCAATTTTTTTTTGGTACCACCTTTGCAAGGTGCACCGGCAATCATTAATAAACCTTCTCGCTATGCATTTGTTGAGGAAGAAACGGGGATAATCATTGTCGATTTAAACCAGGCTAAAACATTTTTAATTGCGCGTTATTTTTTTACACAGCAAGGTAATATTCCAAGCAAAACACTGCTTTTCCCAATCCCTATAATGCGCATGCAAATGAAATCCAGTGTTCTTGAGCCGGATCTTAAATTACTTGCTAATTTAGGATTTCACTTACAAAAACACACAGAGAAGGGATATCATTTGCTTAAACAGCCAGCGATCCTTAATGAGGTATTGGCAGAAAATTTTTGGGTGGAATTCCTAGCGCTGTTGCATGATAAATCAGATCTGAATTCATTATGTCATTTTCTTGGCAATTGGCTCTCTATGGACGTATTCTCTGTAATACCAGCCCCGATTTTTTCAGCGTTAATTCAAGCATGGTTAAAGCAAGCCCCGGTAGGGACCTTAATGAGACTGTCGCATGATGAGATAACGCATTTGATCAATGTTAGTGAGTATGCACCTACGCAAAATTGACAGGCAGGTGAATTTTTCACTATGCTATGTAGCTTCTTAATAAGCAAATGAAATAGATCAAGATGGCTGTAGCGCATATTGTTTGTCTGATGGGGCCAACAGCGAGTGGTAAAACGACACTATCTTTAAAGTTGGCGCAGCAATTTCCTTTTGAAATAATCAATGTGGATTCAGCACAGGTTTATCAAGGGATGAATATCGGGACCGGAAAGCCGAGTTTAACCCAATTAAAACAAACGCCACATCATATCATCGATTTCCTAGATCCCAGTATTCCTTATAGCGTAGCTAAGTTTTGTGAGGACGCTAAAGAGGCTATCGTTGAGATTAGAAATCGGGGACGTTTCCCGCTTCTGGTTGGTGGTACCATGTTATATTTTAAAGCGCTTCAGCAAGGTTTAGCACCACTGCCTAATTCACAAAGTAAGATCCGTAATCGTTTAGTACAAAAAGGCTTAGAAAAAGGCTGGTCATATTTACACGAGCAATTGCAAGCGGTTGATCCAATAAGCGCAAGTCGGATCAACCCGACGGATCAGCAGCGTATTGCGCGTGCTTTAGAAATATTTGAGATCACCAATAAACCAATGTCTTACTGGCTAGAGAAAACGAAGGCTCTAACACCTTATCGCACGATTAATTTAGCGATCCAGCCAGTTACTAGTTGCCGTTCGTTATTGCATGAACGAATAGCCATTCGCTTTGATCAAATGTTAAGCGATGGGTTTGTTGAAGAAGTTACCCAGTTATTAAAGCGAGATAGTTTAGATCTAAGCGCTCCCGCATGCAAAGCGGTTGGGTATCGGCAAGTGATCTCTTATCTTAAAGCTGAAATGACTTTTGATGAGATGCGTGAGAAAGCCATTGCGGCCACTCGGCAATTAGCAAAGCGACAACTGACTTGGTTACGAGCCTGGGAAAATTTAACAAGCTTTGATTTTTTGGATAATCAGTTGTTTGAAAAAATAGCTGCCTTCTTAAAACAAGAACTGGAAAGAGTATAAAAGAACCTTCGCCTATTCAATAATAGGCTTGAATACGCGAAGGTAGGGGGTTATTTAGAGGGACTACGTGGTGGCATATTACGGCTGGTACCGGGTGCACTCTGGCCTGGATGTTGGGGTGTTGTTGGCTGAGTAGTTCGCTGGGCCGGACGAGTTGTTGGTTGAGTTTGTTTAGGGGTTTGTTTTTCCCTTGGATTTTCTGTGTGCTTCATAATTTAGCTCCTTAATATATTAAATAGCTTTATCAAACAACACGGAATTGTTAATACGTCCTCTGCATGTAAATGCAGAGGGTTTTGTATCGCTTATTTGTGTTGTGTGTTGTGAATCATAGCGCAGTTTTATCAAAAATGAGGTGATCATTTATTATCTGATCAGGTGTTCCCGCTAATAAGTTGATTTGAGAAGATGGTGTTTTTTTGTTCGCTAAAATAGCGCGAGATATAATAAACAGCTAAATAACAGGGTATAGTATCTAATAGTGCGATAATTGCCTTAAAAGTATAACTATATAAAATGAGAATAAATAATTGTTTTATTGCATTATCATCCGCTGAAATGGGTAATGCATCTGTCAAATAGAAAGCGGTGGCTGTGACAATGATCGTGTCGACTAATTGGCTTATCAGTGTAGATCCATTATTTCTTAACCAAAGGTGTTTCCCTTGAGTGATATTTTTCCAAAAATAAAACAAACGTACGTCTAGTAATTGGGCAACTAAATAGGCAACCATCGATCCAATCACACATCCCATGGTAAGCAATCGAATACGATAAAAAGAATAATCAGGATCTGTTGTTGCAGGTAAGTTTGTAGTGGGATCTATAGCCACATGGGGTGGAAGAATACCGCCTATCCACAATACAAAAAGGATCCATAAATTAATGAATAAACCGATCCAAACCACTTGGTTAGCACGTGCTTTACCGTAAAATTCACAAATAATGTCTGTGCATAAAAAAGTAATAGGGTAAGGTAAAACCCCCAAGGGAATAATGAGGGGAACAGATAAACCTTTAAACGAAAAGCTTAAGTCTACAAATCGGCTTAAACCAAGAATATTAATGATACCTAAGGTCCCCAGGAAAAGACCGGCAAGCAATAAAAAGACAATCTCGCGTCTTTTGGTAAGGGTATTGGGGCTTAGCGTATTAAATAAAGGTTCCATGAACTATACTAGTTTAATGTGCCTACTAACCAAGCGCACACCATATCAGGTTATTTAATGAAAGCCTAGTTCTTTGATATCCTTAAGGCTTATCAGTGCGGGGAGTACTATTGATGGCTATTATCCCTTGGCTTGAACAGAGGAAATTTAAAATAGCAATTATTGTTTTTGGGGTTGGTTTTGTTACTTATTTAGGGATAGAAACCTGGTTAAATAGGATCCACCTCATTGAAAAGCATATGATTTTGCATTGGTCAATATTAAAAGAAAATTGTGAGCGTCGGGCCCAAATATTACCTCAGTTTAATCAACTGATTCAGTATTATGCTCCACAAGCTGAAAGTGTAAGGTTAATGTTGCTAAAAGCACAAACGAATGCCATGAAAATAACACTATCCGAAAAGAGCTTAAGTGATCCACAGATGCGGCAAGCATTTTGCGTTTCCCAAGACGAAGTTGTCCTATCGTTACTTGAAATGGAAAGACAAGAGGAACAACTTCCCGCCTTAAAACAAAATCGACAATATTTAATGCTAAAAAGAGAATTGCAAAGCTATGAGCAGCAAATTGAATTTTCTTATCGTGTGATAGCGCATGATATTACGGCTTATAATAATACTTTAACAAGTTTCCCCCTAAATTGGTTAAATGCCATTACTTTTCGATACAAAACCAAAGCATTGTGTCCAATCCATACGTTGGAAAGCAATAGGGATATACACAAACATACTCGATAAATGGTCATAACCCCATGACTAATAGCATTGCCGATATTTCCCCTAAAAATATAGAATAACTGTATGTGGAATAAAAGGTTATTTTTGTATGAGAAATATAAATGATTGGTTAAAATGCTGCCTTCTATTGTTGATTTTTTTTTCGAGTAGTTCTTCTCTTTTTGCCAATGAATCAACATCAACTCCTTTTATTATTGATTCAGACAATGTGCTTGCGCAAAATTTATACAACCACACGATAAAAATTTTGCAGCAAGCCGCGAAAACGAATAATATTCATGTACATCTTTTTATTTTGAATAAACCCTTAGGAGAACCATTGGTTGAGGTATCTTCACAATTAATTAGGACCTTTGAATCAAGCCATCCTGAAGAAAGTACTGAAAAGAAAATGGCCTATTTGTTTATCAACCTATTTACGCGAGAAAGCACAATTTTTTTAGGGAGCCATGTTCAGAAAACCGCTGCATTGGTAGCAGGCCTTACTAACATCCAAGAAGAAATTGTTTCCCCCGCCTTAAGTAAGGGATATCATGATAAAGCAATCGTTGAAGGCGTCATCGCACTGACAACCGTTTTAGAAGATTGGCCATCCGTAAATCAAGGGTCAGTTTGGCTACAAGAGTACCCTATTTTGATTATTATTAAATGGCTATTTGTGCTTTCTGTCATTGCGGGAATTTTATGGCAGTTAAAAAGGTATTTTCATCGTCCACATTGGGAAACTCAGGATTATTCGCATTCCCTTTTATACGGACAAAACAGTTTTCTTCATGCAGATCCCTTTTCATCATTTAAAGATGATCTTTAGACTCACTAAAAGCCATGCTAAGATAGATTAGTTTAGGGAAAAGGTGCTGCGGCAAGACAGCATAAAATTAATAAGGAGAAATCACATGGCAAAGGGGCAATCGCTACAAGATCCTTTTCTCAATGCACTACGGAAAGAGAAAATTCCAGTTTCAATTTATCTTGTGAATGGTATTAAGCTGCAAGGGCAAGTTGAATCATTTGATCAATTTGTGGTCTTACTCAAAAATAGTGTAAGTCAAATGGTTTACAAACACGCTATTTCAACAGTGGTGCCAGCAAGAAACATTACCAGCAAGTTACCGATTGTAGGACAAAATGGCGATGATCTTATTCCCGGGAACTTATAATTTCTAATATTATTTGAGGAGTATTATATTTGTTTGAGCGGCCTCGACTTGGTGAACAGGCTGTCCTTGTCCATGTCACTTTTCGTCACATCATAGAACAAGCAGATCTTCAAGAATTTAGCGAATTAGCAGTTGCTGCTGGTGTTATTCCAGTGGCGAGATTATTGGGCCTTCGGGATAAACCTGATCCAAAATATTTCATTGGGAAAGGAAAACTAGAAGAGCTTCGGGAAGTCATTACGCATAATCAAGCAGAAGTCGTTATTTTTAACCATGAATTATCGCCTTCTCAAGAAAGAAACGTAGAGCGAGAAGTAAAATGTCGGGTGTTATCCCGTACGGGTCTTATTTTAGATATTTTTTCTCAGCGTGCTCGAACTTTTGAGGGGAAATTACAAGTTGAACTAGCACAACTACAGCATATGTCTACCCGTTTAGTTCGTGGTTGGACTCACCTTGAACGGCAAAAAGGGGGGATTGGTTTACGCGGCCCAGGTGAAACACAGCTCGAAGTTGATAGGCGTTTATTACGTGATAGAATTGTTACAATTCAAAAACGGTTGGATAAAGTAAAGCAACAAAGAGAGCAAAGCCGATCTGCTAGGAGTCGCGCTGAAGTTTCTACAATTGCCTTAGTTGGTTACACTAATGCTGGAAAATCTACCTTATTCAATGCCTTAACCGGCGCCGAAGTGTTGGTCGCCGATCAATTATTTGCAACGCTAGATCCTACTTTGCGTTCGCTTAAGTTAAGTGGTATTGGTAATGTCGTATTAGCTGATACAGTTGGTTTTATCAGGCAGTTGCCACATTCACTGGTTGATGCTTTTCGTGCAACATTAGAGGAAACTCGCCAAGCAGCTTTATTAATGCATGTGGTAGATGCAAATGATCCCAAACATGAAGACTACATTCACCAGGTAAATCAAGTACTTAAAGAAATTGGAGCGGATCTTATCCCGCAAATATTGGTTTTTAATAAAGTTGATTTATTGCAAAATGCGAATGAGTTACTCGGAGCGACAGAACATGATAAAGAAGGGAAGATAACTAAAATTTGGGTTTCATCCCTAACTGGTAGTGGTTTAGATTTGCTGATCGATGCTTTGCAAGGTAGGCTATCCATCCTGCGAGTGGAAAGAGTAATAAAATTGCTTCCCCACCAAGCCCAAATAAGAGCACAATTATACGATTTGCAGGCCATCATTTGCGAAACCCCAATTAAAGAAGATGGTGGGTGGGAGTTAGTTATATATTTGACAAACTATAAGTGGGGAAAGCTTTGTCAGCAGCATGATGGGTTAGCGCAGGCTTTGATAGCATTGGATTAACTTAAAGAGGTAGAACATGCCCTGGAATGAACCCGGTGATCGGGATGATAAAAGTAAAAAGAAGGATCCTTGGAACCAACAAGATAATGATGGCCCACCAAATATCGATGAGGCTTTAAAACAATTGCAACGAAAATTACGATCCGTTTTTGGCTATAAAGACGGGGCGGGTTCGGGAATGCGATCTTCGCAATCAATACAGGGTAGAAAATATAATATTGGTCTCTTTGTTTTTATTGCACTCGCTATTTATATGCTTTGTGGTATCTATGTCGTAGAGCCTGCTGAAGAGGCGGTTATTTTACGCTTTGGTCAATATATTCGCACTGAAGGCGCGGGCCCACATTGGATAGCACCATTTATTGAAACCAAGGATATTGTCAATGTACAAGAAGTTAAAACCACGAAGCATGGCGGTCAAATGTTGACTAAAGACGAAAACATTGTCAGTGCAGAGATAGCCGTTCAATATCGAATTAATAATGCCAAAGATTACCTCTTTAATTTAGCGCAGCCAGAACGAAGTTTGCAGCAAGTGTCAGAAAGTGCTTTACGTTCTGTCGTGGGCCAATCAACACTCAATGAAGTATTGACAAGTGGACGCAGTGAGATCGGTTCAGAAATTCGTAAGCAGGTTCAACAAATTTTAAATCATTATCAGGCAGGACTTGAAATTTCTGATTTGGCTATGCAACAGACTAAAGCACCTGAAGAAGTAAAAGCGGCTTTTGATGATGCAATTAAAGCCCAACAAGATGAAGAACGGTTAGTGAATGAGGCAGAAGCTTATTCTCGAAAAATTATTCCTATTGCAGAAGGGCAAGCTAAACGAACAGTGCAAGAAGCGGGTGCTTATAAGGAACAAGTTGTTTTAAATGCTGAGGGTAAAACGGCCAAATTTGCAAAGGTATTACCTGAATATCAAAAAGCGCGTGAGGTTACTCGGGAAAGGCTTTTCTTAGATACGATGCAAGAAGTGTATACGAATACACCTAAAGTGTTAGTAGATACCAATGGAGGTAATAACTTAGTGTATTTACCTTTAGATCGTCTCATACGAAATGCAGGCTTAAAGTCACAAGCGTTGTTGGTGAAGGAGGAAGATGGATCGCCTTTAGTGACGGGAGGCAAAGTTGAACAAAGTGTCTACCCACATCGAGTGCAACGTCCATCCTATGAGGATACGAGTAGCCAAACTTCAAGTGGAGCATCATGATGAGTGGTTCTAGGCCGTTATTAATAGTTAGCATTGTCGTTTGCGTGTTATTTGCGATTTTAAGTTTATTTATTGTAAATGAAACTGAGCGCGCAATTGTTTTACGTCTTGGCAAAATAGTGACCAATTCTCAAATAAATGAACCGAAAGTGTTAATGCCTGGATTGCGTGTAAAATGGCCATTAATTGATAGTGTTCGCTTTTTTGATAAACGGATCCAGTCTTTAGAGATTTCTTCCTCGCGGATCCCAACGCAAGAGAAAAAAGAGCTTATTGTCGATTTGTTCACGAAGTATCGTATTAATGATTTCGCTAAATTTTACACAACGACTGGTGGTAATAAAGCGCGAGCAGAAAGATTACTTCGTGAAAAAATTATTGATGGGTTGCGTGGTGAATTTGGTCGTCGCAAATTGAATGATGTGGTATCTCAAGATAGACAAAAAGTGATGGATAAGATCCGCAATGACGCAAATAATACCGCAACAACCTTGGGTATTGAAGTTGTTGATGCGCGAATAGTTCGAATTGAGCTACCTCAGGAAGTGAGTGAAGCGGTATTTAATCTAATGCGTACTGAAAGGCAAAGGGTTGCTGCAGAACATCGTGCACAAGGACGCTCACGTGCCGAAGCTATTCGTGCTGATGCAGACGCGCAAGTGATTGTGATTGGTGCTCAAGCAGAGCGTCAAGGAAATATAATGCGAGGCGAGGGGGAGGCTATTGCTTCACAAATCTATGCGAATGTGTATGGCAAGGATCCTGAATTTTATAGCTTTTATCGAAGCCTTGAGGCCTATAGGGAGACATTTAAAGGTAATGATGGTATGCTAGTAATCAAACCCGATGATGCATTCTTTAAATATTTCCGCAAGAGTCAGGGAGCAGGATCACAAGTAGGAAAAACTAATTAGAGTTAGTAAAATTATAAACGTCGGATCGGGCGCAAAGCGCCCGATTTTTTTTGGTGTGATTCTCTTTTTTTAAAGGGGGATGTTACGAAGTGACAGGGGGATTTATATATCATGTGGGGTGATCTTTTTGCAGCAATAGCATTGCTACTCGTATTTGAAGGTATTATGCCTTTTGTTAATCCGATCAGATGGCGCCATGTTATTAAACGGGTATCTGATCAGGGTGATCAAGCACTTCGGACCATGGGTCTTTCAAGTATGCTTATTGGGGTAGCTTTATTGTATATCGTTCGTTAAGTTTGACGTGAATTTGGAATGTAATCTATGTCAAAAACAGTAGTCGTTCTCGGTAGCCAATGGGGTGATGAGGGCAAAGGTAAAATTGTTGATTTGTTAACTGAAAAAGCGCAATTCGTGGTGCGTTTTCAAGGTGGGCATAATGCGGGTCATACTTTGGTGATTGATGGCAATCGCATGGTATTACATCTGATCCCTTCTGGGATATTGCATGAGGGTGTGCAATGCATATTAGGGCAAGGGGTGGTTATTTCACCGCAGGCCTTATTAGATGAAATGGATCTCTTGCTAAGTAAAGGGATCCCTGTTTTTGATCGATTAAAAATCAGTAGTGCTGCTACATTAGTATTGCCTTACCATGTTGCATTAGATAAAGCACGGGAAAAGGCTCAAGGCAGCAAAGCAGTAGGCACAACAGGTCGTGGCATTGGGCCTGCTTATGAAGACAAGGTAGCGCGTCGGGCTTTGAGAATGGTGGATCTTTTAAACTCGGAGCTGTTTGAGCAAAAGCTAGATGCAGTATTGAAATATCATAATTTCGTGTTGACGCAATATTATCAAGTTGAGCCCATTCATAAAGAAAGTATTTTAGAAGAAGCAAATAAAGCACGCCAACGTTTGCAATCATTAATCGTTGATGTGCCAGCATTACTAGCAAAAGCTTATGCCCAAAAAGCGACTATCCTGTTTGAAGGTGCGCAAGGTGCATTATTAGATGTGGATCACGGTACTTATCCTTATGTGACTTCTTCAAATACGACAGCAGGTGGGGTTGCAACTGGTAGTGGTTTTGGTCCTCGCTATATTAATGAAATCATTGGTGTAACAAAGGCTTATTGTACTCGCGTGGGTGGTGGCCCTTTTCCAACGGAGCTTAGTGATGATATTGGCCAGCATCTTTCTAAAGTGGGACAAGAATTTGGTGCGACCACCGGGCGGGCGCGCCGTTGTGGCTGGTTTGATGCTGTTGCTATGCGGCGCTCCGCACAGCTCAATAGTTTAAGCTTTCTTGCCATCACAAAATTAGATGTCATGGATGAACTGAGTGAAATTAAAATTTGTACTTCCTATCGTTATCAGGGCAAAGTATGGGATGTTCCTCCCATTGCGACTGAACAATTAAGCGAATGTGAACCAGTCTACGAAACCTGGCCTGGCTGGCAACAAAGCACAAAGGGGATCAGAAATTGGGATGATCTACCGGTATGTGCGAAAAAATATTTGGAGCGTTTAGCAGAATTGGTAGGCGTGCCTATTGGTATGGTATCCACTGGCGCTGATCGTCGGGATACAATTATGCTTGCGGATATGATTTAAGGTGGTTAAATTAATTTCTCGTCCTTCAAGTGAAAAGAAAAGGATGGTGCCGAGGAGAGGACTTGAACCTCCAAGGGGTTGCCCCCACAAGTACCTGAAACTTGCGTGTCTACCAGTTTCACCACCTCGGCATAGAAGGATCGGAAACTTAGCTTACATTGATATTGAAGTCAATCATTCTTCCTTTGTAAAGGGGGATGTTACAAAGTGACAGAGGGATTTATATAAAAGGTTATGTCCAAAAAATCAGACACAAAACAGCACGATCCTTATTTAGCGCGAGAGATTGAAAAATATCAAACGCCCGTTCCTAGTCGAGAATTTATTCTTTGTGAATTTAAAGAACTAGGGATACCACAAAAACGTCGAGCATTATTGGAACATTTTGAATTAGAAGATCCTGAACTTAAGGAAGCTTTTCGACGTCGTTTAAAGGCCATGGTGCGAGATGGGCAACTTTTAAAAACGCCACAGGGTTATTTTCCTATCGCTAAAATGGAAACCTGCCAAGGTGTTATTGTGATGGAACGAGAAGGCGAGGGCTATTTAAAAACCGAGGAAGGACAAACGGTTAATTTAAGTGGACCAACTTTAAGGGGTTATTATGATGGAGATATTGTTGATGTCCAAATCACTCAAATTGAAAAAGATGGCACTACCAAAGGTCGCATTGTTAATTTAATTGAGAAAGTTATTCCGCTTGTCGTCGGGCGGTTAGTTAAAACGCAACATCAATTTGAACTTTTACCATTTGATCGTAAATTTACCCAAAATATTACTATTCCTAAAGACAAAAAGGGAAGTGCTAAAAATGGAGACATTGTTCAGGTTAAAATTTTAAGAGACAAAGAACAGCAGTTTCATGTTGAGCCAGTTGCAGAAGTGTTGGAAGTGTTGGGTGATTTTTCTACTCCCGGCATTGAAATAAAAATTGCGCTTAAAAAATTTAATATCCCTAATGAATGGCCAAAAGCGGTTCTAAAAGAATGCGAGAAATTTAACAGCAAAAATATCCGCCCGGAAGCTGCTCGGGAAGATATGACCGATTTACCTTTAGTAACCATCGATGGCGAAGATGCTAAAGATTTTGATGATGCTGTCTATTGTGAACGCAAGCGGCAAGGCGGCTGGTATTTGTATGTGGCGATTGCGGATGTGAGCTATTATGTTCAACCCGGGAGTCACTTAGATAAAGAAGCGACCAACCGTGGCAATTCAACCTATTTTCCTGGTTTTGTGGTACCGATGTTACCCGAGGCGCTTTCCAATGAATTATGCTCATTAAAGCCTAAAGTGCCAAGATATTGCGTGATCTGTCAAATGACCATCGATGCTAAAGGGCAGATATCGCGGTATAAATTTTATCGTGCGTTAATGCAATCAAAGGCAAGATTAACCTATACCATTGTGGCGGAAATCTTGCGCGGCAATGAAACATTACGAAAAGAATATGCTGAACAATTACCCTCTTTAGAAGCCCTGCATGAGCTCTATTTAACTTTAAATGAACAACGTAAGGCTCGGGGTGCCATCGACTTTGATACCCAAGAAACACGGATTTTATTCGATCCCAAAGGGAAAATTAAAAGTATTGTGCCACAAACACGGAATGTCGCTCATAAAATGATTGAAGAAAGTATGTTGGCGGCCAATGTTTGTGCAGCGAAATTTTTACAGAAAAATAAAAGACCAACCTTATTTCGTGTGCATGACAGGCCTCCTAGTGATAAATTATCTAACTTGCGTGAATTTTTATCCGAATTAGGTTTAGATTTACCGGGTCGTCAAACGCCAACAGCAGCAGACTTTTCAACGCTGTTACATCGTATTGCCCATCGAGAAGATAAGCATGTGATTGAAACTGTCATGTTACGATCATTGAGTCAAGCGCAATATAGTCCCAAAAATATTGGTCACTTTGGATTAGCTTATCCTAGTTATTTACATTTTACTTCACCGATACGACGTTACCCAGATTTGTTAGTGCATCGTGGGATCATGGATGCTGTGGGAAGCTCCTTATTTAGGAGAAAAAAGAATTCCCAGATGGATTTTGAAAAAATGGGCTTACATCTATCGCAAACCGAACGCCGTTCCGATGAAGCAACGCGCGATGCATCATTGGCGTTGAAGTGCCACTTTATGCAAGACAAAGTAGGACAACATTTTCGTGGTGTGATATCCGGTGTAGCTAGTTTTGGAATTTTTGTAGAATTAAAAGATATCTATATTGAAGGATTAGTGCATGTGACGGCGCTGGGCAACGAATATTTTTACTACGATTCGCCGCACCATCGTATGGTTGGCGAACGAACTCGAACAGTGTATCGGTTAGGTGACAGTGTAGAAGTGATTGTGATGCGCGTGGACGTGGAAGATAAAAAGATAGATCTTGAATTAGCGAATTTACCTAAAGCAAGAGCGCGATCATCTAAAAACATTTCGCATAACAAGTCAAAAAATAAATATAAGAAAGATAGCGATCACGAGCAAGGTAGTAACGAATATAAACCAAAACGAAAACACAAGCATAAAGATAAGCAACGCCGTTCTTAACGAACAAAATGATAGGTATTTCATGGCACAAGTAAAAATAATTTATGGTGTTCATAGTGTGATGGGCGTATTGGAGCATCGTCCAGAAAATGTGTTGGCCTTATATTGTCAAGATAATAGCAAGGGGCAGCGTCTTAAACCGTTGCTTGAGAAAGCGCAAGCATTAGATCTTGTTGTGCAAATGATATCTTTAAGCAAACTCGATAAATTAACACAAAGTGAACATCATCAAGGCGTCGCAGCTAAAGTGCGTTCTAGTCCTGAGCTTGGCAATGCCAATTTTTTTCAATGGCTAGATCATACACAAAAAAAGCCGTTGTTATTGATTTTAGAAGGCATCCAGGATCCCCATAATTTAGGGGCTTGTTTACGCAGTGCTAATGCTTTGGGTGTCGATTGGGTCATTTTGCCGAAGTTACATTCAGCACCTTTGAATGCGACTGTGAGCAAAGCGGCATGTGGGGCTGATCAAAGTCTTCCTATTTTGTTAGTGGGTAATATTGCGCATTTTATTGAACAAATTCGTGATTATGGCGTTTGGATTGTTGGCACACAAGCGCAAGCAAGCACATCACTATCTCGAATCGATTTAACTCGCGGAACGGCATTCGTCATGGGGGCAGAAGGTAAGGGGGTGAAGCGATTAACCTTATCTCTATGTGACGAAACGGTTGGGATCCCGCTTGGGGGGGCTGTCGCCAGCCTGAATGTTTCTGTGGCAACGGGTATTTGTTTATATGAATGCCAACGGCAACGCCAAAATAGTGAATTTTGCTTAAGGTAAGCTTGAGTTTATAGAGCCTATCCTTTAGACTCCAAGCTCTCTTTCTAGGCCATTGTGCCTAAAAAAATATGTTAGTTAACTCCTTGCGCTAATATTACGCTCAACTTGAGGGTAAGGCGCTTGAATCCATGAGGAGCGTATAAATGCGGCATTATGAAATTGTCCTTATCATTCATCCAGATCAAAGTGAACAAGTATCTGCTATGGTTGATCGTTATCGAGCTATTATTGAAAAAAATGATGGCCAAATACATCGATTAGAAGACTGGGGAAGAAGACAACTGGCTTATCCCATTAAGAAAATGCATAAAGCACATTACTTGCTTTTGAATGTCCAATGCGACAAAGAAGCGTTAGATGCACTTAAACATGCTTTTCGTTATAACGATGCTATTTTAAGACATCTCATTATTCAACGTGAAACGGCAATCACCGAAGTATCTGCAATGATGCGATCTGAAGAAGAAAAAGAACGTATGGAACGTACTGGTGAGCGGATGATGATCACTGAAGAAGAGCTGGAAGTATAATTTAGGCGCTAAGGAGGATAATTCAATGTCAACATGGCGTTTGCGTAGTAGTAAAAAGAAGTATTGCCCATTTACCTCAAATAAAATTCCGACCGAATTTATCGATTTCAAAAATTTTCGTTTTTTACGTAAATACATTACTGAAACGGGGAAGATTGTTCCTAGTCGAATTACTGGCGTTAAGAATATATATCAACACATGTTAGCTCGCGAGATTAAATATGCGCGATTTTTAGCGCTCATCCCTTACTGCGATAGGCACTAAGGTTGACTTGTCACGTTAAAAGGGTTTGAAAAATGGAAATTATTTTACTTGAAAATATCAGAAATCTTGGCAAATTAGGTAGCAAAGTTAATGTTGCTAAGGGGTTTGGACGTAATTTTCTAATCCCACAAGGGAAAGCTATCTCTGCTACCAAAGGAAATCTTGCTAAGTTTGAAGCACAGCGCGCAGAGCTGGAAAAGGCAGCTAAAGATCGCTTATTGCGAGCCCAAGAGCAAGGTACACAAATTAATAATGTTCAGCTTGTGATATCAGCACGTGCTGGTGACGAAGGCAAACTTTTCGGCTCTATTGGCACAATCGAAATTGTTGAGGCTTTTAAGAAAAAAGGGTTTGCTGTCAGTAGACAGGAAATTCGTTTACCTTCAGGGCCCTTGCGTGAGCTGGGTGAATATATGCTGGAACTACAACTGCATGCGGAAGTTGTTGCGCAAGTGAAAGTAATAGTCGTTCCCGAGGAAGAAAATAAATAATCGATAAATCTATAATTCTAAACAGCATGTAAGGATTGAGTGTGATCCGGGATAATGAAAGTCCACAAAGAGCGACGGAGATGGCAACAGCCAAACTTAAGTTGCCACCGCACTCCTTAGATGCTGAGCAAGCAGTTCTTGGCGGTTTGATGCTAGACAATAAAGCATGGGATCAAATTGCTGATAAAGTCTCTGAAAAACATTTTTATCGCCGTGATCATCAATTGATCTTTCGTGCCATTAGTAAATTAACAGAACAAAGCCAACCTATTGATGTTATTACCGTTTCCGAAATGCTGCAAAAATTGGAAGCGCACAAGGAAGTTGGCGGTCTATCTTACGTTGGCGAACTTGCCAAGAACACGCCGAGTGCAGCTAATATTGCCGCTTACGCAGATATTGTTTATGAGCGTTCAGTTTTGCGTGAGCTCATTTCTGTTGGTACCAACATTACTGAATCAGCCTTTGATCCTCAAGGTCGAGCCAGCGCTGAAATCCTCGACGAAGCAGAAAAAAAAGTCTTTGACATTGCTGAACGTGGTGTGCGTAGCCAAGGCCCTGAGAGTATTCGCAGTATTCTTGCCAAAACGATTGATAATATTGAAAAGCGCTTCCAAGAAAACACACCCATTACCGGTATTGCTACTGGATTTTCTGATGTTGATCGCTTAACAACAGGCATGCAAGCAGGCGATCTTATCATTGTTGCAGGTCGTCCTTCGATGGGTAAAACGACCTTTGCGATGAATATTGCTGAGCATGCAGCTATTCGAAGTCAAAAATCAGTCTTGGTTTTTAGCATGGAAATGCCTGGCGAGACGCTTGCAATGCGGATGCTTTCATCTTTAGGTCGTATCGATCAAAATAAATTACGAACAGGTAAACTGATTGAGGATGATTGGACACGTTTGACCTCCGCTGTCGCCTTACTTAGCGAAGCTAAACTTTATATCGATGAAACACCTGCTTTATCTCCCATGGAATTGCGCGCTCGTGCACGCCGTGTGGCTAGAGAACGTGATTTCCCCTTAGGGTTGATTGTTATCGACTATTTGCAATTAATGCGTGGACAAGGGCAATCTGAGAATCGCACTGCAGAAATTTCGGAAATATCTCGTTCTTTGAAGTCATTAGCAAAAGAATTAAGGGTGCCTATCATTGCATTATCTCAGCTAAACAGAAGCTTAGAGCAACGCCCTAATAAGAGACCCGTCATGTCTGATCTACGGGAATCAGGGGCTATTGAGCAAGATGCCGATTTAATTATTTTTATTTATCGAGATGAAGTCTATCATGAAGATAGTACTGACAAAGGTACGGCCGAAATCATCGTAGGTAAACAACGCAATGGTCCAATTGGTACTGTACGTTTAACCTTTTTAGGTCAGTTTACTCGATTTGAGAATTTTATGACAGAACACATAACACCCTATTCGGGGAGTTAAATATGGGGCGCCAAATTATTGCTACTGTGTCGCAAGGTGCTTTGCGGCATAATTTGAAAACAGTTCAAAATTTTGCACCAAAATCTAAAGTCATGGCTATGGTGAAAGCCAATGCTTACGGCCATGGCATAGCCCATGTCGCTAAAGCGATGCAAGAAGCAGATGCTTTGGGGGTAGCCTGCCTTGAAGAGGCGCTTATCATCCGTCAAGCTGGGCTCAACAATGAAATTGTTCTGATTGAAGGGATCTTTCATTATAATGAGTTGCCATTAGTACAAGCACATCATATTACCCAAGTTATTCATCGATGGGATCAAATTTGGGCTATCCGGGATTATACGGGTGAGTGCAAACAAAAATTTTCGATTTGGTTGAAAGTGAATACCGGCATGAATCGCTTGGGCTTCCAACGAGAAGAATTTAGCGATGCATATAATGCATTGAGTCGTGATCTACGCGTTGAAATTAAAGGGTATATGACCCAATTTGCTAAAGCAGATGATAAAAATGATGAGATCACACTTAAACAACAAACCTTGTTTAATCAAGTGATAGGTGAGCGGCCTGGCGAAAAATGCTTAGCAAATTCAGCAGGTATTATTGCCTGGCCACAAACACATGCTGATTGGGTACGACCAGGAATTATGCTTTATGGCGCATCACCTTTTTTAGACAGTCCAGGAAAAACCATTAATTTAAAACCTGCAATGTCTCTCAAAGCGGAAATTATTGCTGTTCGTGATGTTGCGGTAGGCGAAAAAGTAGGTTATTTCGGGGCTTGGGAATGTAGAACGTCTCCTCGTAAAATTGCCATTGTCGCTATCGGCTATGGCGATGGTTATCCACGTCATGCCAATAATGGCACGCCAGTATTAGTTAATGGTAAACGTGCAGAAGTTGCTGGTAGAGTTTCTATGGATATGCTAGCCATAGATGTAACCAACGTTGGAAAACTTAACATTGGTGATCCCGTTATTTTATGGGGCGATGATTTACCCATTGAAGAAGTTGCACTAGCCACAGGTACTATTCCCAATGAACTTTTTTGTCGTTTCACAAACCGAGTTTATTTACATCTTGTTCCGTGAAGCTGCATAACGCGCCATAACTTCATCATCCGCATAACCATTCATTACTTCACAGAAATCGTGGGCGGCAAGCATCACGGGGTGATTTGCGACATAATGCACCATTTTGGGGCCTAGGCGATAAGCGGCTACCGTAAAAGGCACTGCTAAATAACCCAAGGGGCCATAATGTAGGATGGTTTGTCGAAGAGCATGCGTTATTAAGTTTCTTATACTATATTCTCCAAGCGCCCTCTCTTGGATTTGATGAAGGACAAAGAGTACAATTTTTGCTCGTGTTGAATTTAAATGGGGTGGGATAAATGCAGCGCTTAATTGTTGTGCCGCAGATAAGCTGAATAAATGTAAGCCTTGTTCCCAATGTGAAGCCAATAAAGCGATGATCATTTCAGTGACAAGGGCGCTTTTTTTAGATTGTTGGGAGGGCCGGTGTGTCATGATAACTTGCTCAACAGTCGCGTGCGCATTATCAAGAATTCTATCAATTTGATCACTTGTTAACTCAATATCATTGGTTTTAGCAATACGTTGAATAAAAGATTTACGTTCTTCTTTATCTTCGAGTTTGATGATATCGTTTCTTTGTGCATTTATAGCAGCAAGTACGATCTCCAATTTACTTATGATCTCATTTGCCATCGGTGTATTTGTATTTGCATCAAATTTTAACATGACAACTTTTCACCTTAAGTTTGCTATTTATCACAGCAATTTAAATGATTTTAATCGAAATAGCATGTGGCGCTAGATAAGCTGTATGCTTTAGAAGATAAGTGGTAAGGAAGAGCAAGATTTATTTTTCTTTAGTATCTTCAAAGCGTTTAACACTTGCTAAAATTTCTTGTTTAGCAGCATTGGCATCTTGCCAACCGTCGAGCTTTACCCATTTGCCTTCTTCTAGATCTTTATAATGTTCAAAAAAATGGGCAATTTGGCGTAATAAATGTGGGGGCAAATTTTCAAGCTTGTGGACATGATCATAAAGTGGCGTTAATTTAGAAATAGGCACTGCTAGTATTTTTTTATCTTCACCGGCTTCATCTTTCATACATAGCATACCGATGGGGCGACAACGGATCACACAGCCCCGATTAACAGGTACGGGAGTGATAACTAAGACATCTACTGGATCGCCATCATCAGATAGGGTGTGAGGAACGTAACCATAATCACAAGGATAATGCATACTCGTTGCTAAAAAACGATCGACAAATAAAGAGCCTGTTTCTTTATCGATCTCATATTTAACCGGTTCGCTATGTGCAGGAATTTCAATGATGACATTGATATCATCAGGAATTTTTCGCCCTGTGTTGACACTAATTAAGCCCATAAACGCACACCTTATAGTCTTCGCAGCTGAGTTTTTGGCGTTGTTGGCATCAGTATCTCGCAATCCTCATGTACTCATGTGTACATTCCGGTTGCTCGAGGCTTGCCGCCTAGCCAAAAAATCATCTGCTGTGACTAGATACTCTTTCCATATAATAATTATAGTTCTTTTAAGTGACAATCGACAGCGATACGCTTATCAAATACAAAGCACGCCCCTTCATAATGCGCATTACCACAGATTTTTAAATATTTTAAAATGCCACCTTCAAGTTGATACACTTCTTTAAAACCGACATTCATTAAAAACGGCGCTGCTTTTTCACAGCGGATCCCACCCGTGCAATAAGTAACAATGGGCATATTTTTATAATTTTCAGGTAATTGTTCGACAGCCGTTGCAAAATCGCGAAAATTCTGAATATCTAAAGTCATTGCATTTTTAAATTTACCAATTTGCACTTCATAATCATTACGGGTATCTAGAATGAGCATTTCTTTACCATCATCTAGCCATTGCTTTAACGTTTCAGGTGCTATATTGGGTGCTGGGTTGGTTATCGGGGAGATCCCTAATTGACCGAAGGTTATAATTTCGGGTTTGATTTTTATCAGCATTTGTTTAAAGGGTTGGTGATCCGAAATACTTTCTTTAAAATCAATGTCAGGAAAGCGAGGAGACAAAAAGGTATAAAAGCTTTCAATTGCCGTACGTGATCCACACACGCAAACATTAATGCCTTCCTCACTAATGAGAATAGTTCCTTTTAGCTCAAGGGCAAGAGACTGGGATTTTAATTCTGCTTGAATTGAAAGCAAGTCAGTTAAATTCAAAAATTTATAACCAGAAGTGTTAATATAGTTCATAGATAGATGATATTTTCTTTGATTCATTTCTTAGGCTGAAATTTACCATACTATTCCTATTCTCAGTAAAAATATTTTGATTAACGTGTAGTTTTCAGGATAGGGTGTCGATACAATCATTTCTTTAGGGATGAAAATTTATGTTCAAGTGATTTCCAGGAGGGAATGTGAAAAGAACAACTTTGCTACAAACCATGGTAATGCTAAGTACTATACTGGGGGCAACCCAAGTGATGGCAGCAGAAAAAACAGCAGATGTTTATCTATTAACCAACAATGCGAATGAACATGGGATTGGACAAAAAATTGGTACCATTACCTTTAAAGATACAAAAAAAGGGTTAGAAATTAAGCCTGATCTGCATGGGTTACCACCCGGTCAGCATGGGTTTCATATCCATCAAAACCCTGCTTGTGAAGGCGGTGAAAAAGATAATCATTGGGAAGCTGGTTTAGCAGCAGGCCCTCACCTTGATCCTGAGCATACCAACATGCACTTAGGGCCCTACAAGCATGGTCACTTAGGAGATCTACCATTTTTAATGGTTCAGAAAAATGGAAAGGTCGTTGAAAAATTACTTGCCCCGCACCTTAGTGTTGCCAAAATTGAAGGACATTCTTTGATCATCCATGAACACGGTGATAATTATTCTGATCTCCCACAACCGCTAGGTGGTGGTGGTCCGCGCATTGCTTGTGGTGTGGTTAAATAGTTAGCTTTTTCTAATGAGATATTTTGGAAAGGCATTTTTTAACGTTTTAAAATCAAGAGGATCCCATCCCGTACAGAAAGCATAACCGTTTCAACCTGGGGATCCTGACGCGCTTTCATATTTAACGTATCAATGGCTTTAGCGTATTTATCTTGAGGAGAAATAATTTCACCACCCCACAGCGCATTATCAACGATCATGAGACCGCCGACGCGTAATTTGGGGATCAATAAATCATAATAGAGCGGGTATTGACTTTGATTGGCATCGAGAAAAATGAAATCAAATGCACCACTAAGGTTTTGAGCTGTTTGTAATGCATCGCCCAAGCATAATTCAATTTTGTGACCATGCGGGCTTAAATTGAAATATTTTTGGGCAATGTTGGCATTTTCTTTACGTATTTCGCAAGTGATTAATTTACCATCTGTTGGCAAGGCGCTTGCAATATTTAATGCAGAGTAGCCGGTAAAAGTGCCTACTTCTAAGCAGCGTTTTGCCCCAGAAATGCTAACTAAAAACTGTAAAAGCATGCCCTCCACGACGCCGGTGAGCATTCTAACCTGTTCCCCAAAGCGTTGTTGGGTTTCTTGTTGCAAATTTGCGAGTAAAGCAGGCTCAGGGCTAGTCATTTCAACAATGTAATTTCTAAGTGATTGAGGAAATAATAGATCTAATATCATAGGGGTGGGTCCTAAATGGCGCTCCCTAGGGGGTTCGAACCCCTGTTTTTGCCGTGAGAGGGCAGCGTCCTAGGCCACTAGACGAAGGGAGCATTGAAAAAATGTTTTAGTTTTAAAACTTATACTAGAAATTAAAGAGAAGCTTGTGTAAACTTCACATTTCTAGCCCGCGTACGAGATTATATCTGTAAAGGGCAATAATTTAAAATGATGAGGTTTTCCCCCTACATGATTAGGGCCTTTTTAGAAAAAGTCGGTTTACTAAGAAAAAGCAGATCTGTATCCCCGCGGTTGGGAAAACATGCGCCACATATCATTCCACGTGCTCAGCATGGGATTTCTCGTCAAGACATTAGTGAAAACGCGCTTAAAGTGCTTAATCGGTTGCATCAGCATGGTTATGATGCTTATTTAGTGGGTGGGGGTGTTCGTGATTTGTTGTTGGGATTACGCCCTAAAGATTTTGATGTTGCAACCAATGCAAAACCCGAAGAAGTGCGACGTATTTTTAGAAATTGTCGTTTAATTGGTCGGCGTTTTCGTTTAGCGCATGTCTATTTTGGACATGACATCATTGAAGTCGCCACCTTCAGAGGTAAAACAGATCCTAAACCGGAAGAACTGTCTCATTCTGAGCATGGTATGATTTTACGAGACAATGTTTATGGCACGCTTGAAGAGGATGCTTGGCGTCGAGACTTTACCATTAATGCGCTTTACTACAATATTGCTGACTTTAGTGTTGTTGATTATACCGGTGGGTTTTCTGATCTGAAAGCCAAACGATTGTGTATGATAGGTGATGTTGCTGCGCGTTACCGAGAAGATCCAGTGCGCATGCTAAGGGCGCTGCGTTTTGCTTGCAAAACGAATTTTGAACTTCCTAAAGAATTGTCGCGTCCCATTGCTAAGTTAAAAGATCTGATCGGCCATGTTTCTTCGTCCCGCTTGTTTGAAGAGATGATGAAGTTATTTCATTCAGGGAATGCGGCTATGGGTTATGCGTTGTTGAAAAAACATGACTTATTTTCTCATTTATTTCCGGCAACGGAAGAATGTTTGCATCAGGAAAAATACCCAACGGATGCTTTGCTTCAAGTGGTGTTTCGTAATACTGATCTGCGTATTGCCCAAGGTAAACCAGTGACGCCAACATTTATTATTGCTGCCTTGTTATGGCACCCAATTCGATTGAAATCGGATCATGATATTGCCAATGGAATGCCCGTTCTTCCGGCAAGAATGCAAGCCATCGAAACTGTTATCCATCGACAAATGCAACGCTTGAGTATCCCACGCCGTATTACCCAAGGTGCTCGTGAAATATGGTTATTGCAAATGCGGTTACATAAAAGACATGGTAAACATCCTTCTGTATTGATGACGGGATCACGTTTTCGCGCTGCTTATGATTTTCTAGAATTGCGCGCTCAAGCTGGTGAACCCGTTGCTGATTTATTTCAGTGGTGGCAGCAATATATTGAAGGGGATGATACGCAAAGATTGGCATTGCAAAGAGCAGTATCTCAAGATCAAGAAAATAAAAAATCCCGCAAACGTCACCGTCGAAAAAAAGCACCTGATGAGAAAACATAATGGCGGTTGTTTTTGTTGGGCTTGGAAGCAATTGGCATAATCCACAACAACAAATATTAACGGCATTCACAGCGTTGACGGAACTACCCAAAACACAAGTGATTAAAACTTCTGATTTGTATTGCAGTAAGCCTTGGGGTGGTGTTGAGCAGCCTGATTTTATCAATGCGGTGGTTAAAATTCGAACTTTGCTTAATCCTCAAACCTTATTGCAAGCACTATTGGCAATAGAGCAAAAGCACTATCGGGTGAGAACAGTGCGTTTCGGGCCACGGACATTAGATTGTGATCTTTTACTGTATGGGCAAAGAATAATAGAAGAACAGAATTTAAGAATACCGCATCCTTATATGCATCAACGTGCTTTTGTGTTGGTGCCCTTAAATGAAATTGAACCTCATTTAGTATTTCCAACTGGTGAGAGAATAGTTGATTTAATTGAACAGTGTGATGATAAAGAGAGTGTAAAACGATGCTAAAGCAAAAAACACGTCAGCAAGAAGTTAATCAGGTTTGGCAATTATTAGAAAAATCTGCAGCACAGATCAAAGAAGAGCGTTTAGAGCGTTTATTTACGAAGGATCCACAGCGCGCCCAGAAAATGTCGCTTCAGGTAGGACAAATTTATTTAGATTATTCTAAAAACTTTATTTCTACAGAAATCATGTCCCAATTAATAACAATGGCAAGCGCTTTGGAATTACCTAAAGCAATTGAGCAATTGTTAAAGGGGTATGCAGTGAACACGACAGAAAAACGATCTGCTTTACATAGTGCATTACGCGCACAAGAGGGCTCATCCGTATTGGTTAATGATATGAATGTGATCCCATTAGTCATGGCTGAAAAAGCGAAAATGGGTACAATGGTTACAAAATTACAGCAAGGCGCATGGTTAGGAGCAAGCAATCAAGCAATCACTGATGTGATTAATATTGGGATTGGCGGATCTGATTTGGGTCCTTTGATGACGGTAGAGGCACTTAAACTGTATCAACAATCAAAGTTGAAAATACATTTTGTATCAAATATTGATCCTGTTGCGATTACAACAACGATAATGGATCTAAATCCACATACGACATTATTTATTCTTTCCTCTAAATCATTTACAACAACTGAAACATTAGCCAATGCGAGAGTTGCTAAAGAATGGCTTGAAACACATTTAGGAACAGCTTCACTTAAGCAACATTTTATTGCGGTGACAAC
>Ga0364914_10092_pt1 | contig 38188 bp, 29 predicted proteins | sample ExccelJu500001D3_3_FD_206954 | JGI IMG/M metagenome (GOLD analysis project Ga0364914, IMG submission 206954) | Enriched cells from Trout Bog Lake Hypolimnion, Wisconsin, USA - BchlTB.June25.5000.01.D3 | ecosystem: Environmental > Aquatic > Freshwater > Lake > Hypolimnion/Profundal zone | place... | reverse complement strand
ATGTTGTGGCTTCCTATACCCGAAGCAGGAAATAACAATTTGAGCAAGATCTTTGGTTGTTTCGATGGTTTTTTCTTGCCGAAAGGAAATGATTTTTCTAGCAATTTTTTTGGCGAAAGGCTCTTCGCCATAGGTCCTTAGCACATTGACAAGCTCCGTCATTTCAACCTTAGCTACCCATTCCTTAGCACTTATTCCCTTGGTTGGATCCATACGCATATCTAATGGACCCTCTCGCATAAAGCTAAACCCACGTAATCCATTCTCTAGCTGTGGGGAGGAAACGCCCAAATCGAGTAAAATGCCACTCACTTTATTATCAACGCCCAAATCCATAGCAATCTGTTTTAATTCACTAAAACAGGCTTGATAAATGCTTACTCGTTTGTCTTGCCCGAAAAGTTCTTTGGCGACACTGATGGCTTCTGGATCCTTATCAAGACAAATTAATCTTCCCTGTTCACTTAATTTAAGTAATATTGCTTTACTGTGGCCTCCCCTTCCAAAAGTGCCATCAATATAAACCCCATCAGGGTTTATATTTAACCCATTAATGATTTCCTGAAGCATAACGGGATGATGCACGAATTGTTGATATCCACTTAAACACACTCTAGTAGGCCTCGCAATATAGTCTTCCCATTTTAAAAGTTAAAATTCAAACAAAGACATATTGTGCCAATTTATGGGGAGTTTGGATAGCAAAAAGAAGGCTATAAGTATGCATTAAAAATGAGAGCTAATCGATAAGCCGGGTTCTGTCTTGGACAATCATTCCTCTGGGACATACGTCACCGCATACCTCAAGCAACCTACCCGAACCCTATGTGGGCCACATATTGCGTCTTTAAAGAAGCATTGGGTTCCTATTTGGTCTTGCTCCAAGCGGGGTTTACCATGCCGTTCGTGTTACCACCAACGCGGTACGCTCTTACCGCACCATTTCAACCTTACCATCCATTATACTCTTCCCATTTTGAATTTATGCTTTGTTGCCTGCGCTCTCTCACCCCAGTCGTGTATGAGAATACACTTCTGGGGCTCAAAGCTTGGCGCCTCGCCTAAATTCAAACTGGTTCGAGTATATAATAAATTCGGCGGTTTATTTTCTGTTGCACTTTCCGTAGACTCACGTCTCCCAGGCGTTACCTGGCGCTTTGCCCTTTGGAGCCCGGACTTTCCTCTATATTTAACGAGTAAATACAGCGATTGTCTGATTAACTCTCGGGCTAAAGCCTACGAGATCGTTGTGAAACAAGCAAGGGCTTATTCATGTTTATGTTTCATTTTTAAGCTTGGTCGCACAGTCGTAAATGACGTTTTTCGATAATCCGATCAGCTGCGTTGTTATGCTAACTGCTTGTTTTAACGACATTTCTGGTAATAATATTTTTAGAATACGTTCTATTTCCTGATCAGCTTCCGATGAAGGGTTTGCTTTTATTTCATACCCAGCAATCATCATAATAAACTCCCCCTTCACAGGGATATCGCCATTTTTCACTTGAAGAACGATATTTTGTAGTGTATTGAGATGGATTGATTCAAATTTTTTGGTTATTTCTCTTGCAATACAAGCTTTACGAGCCGGCAAAAAAATATCCATGCAGTCATCTAACATTGATCTTAAGCGATGTGGTGATTCATAAAAAATTAAGGTGTGTGGATAGTTAACAAGTTCAATTAAACGCCTACGTCGAGCCGCTGCCTTTGCAGGTAAAAAACCTTCAAATAAAAATTTATCAGTCGCTAAACCAGAAGCGCTTAACGCTGCAATTGCAGCGCAGGGGCCAGGTACAGGAATGACCGGGATCCCATTTTCATGTGCTTTTTTGACCAAGAGATATCCTGGATCACTAATTAGCGGCGTGCCCGCGTCACAAATCAACGCCCCATCTTCGCCTTGCATTAATTTTTGAATTAAAATAAGTGTGCGTTCTTGTTCATTGTGCTCATGATAGGATATTAATGTCGTTGCAAGACCAAGGTGTCCTAATAGCCCTTTGCTGTGCCGAGTATCTTCTGCAGCTACCCAAGTTACATGACTCAATACTCTCTGCGCTCTAAGACTTAAGTCTTCAAGATTGCCAATTGGGGTCGCAACAACGTAAAGTTTACCTGTATCTTGATACATTATGTCCTCAACGCTTGGAATGAAAAAGATGAATAATTTTAAAGTGATCCGGATCATTATTTTATTATGTTTCTTTACTTTCTTAAAATATGGTATATCCACAGCATTTTCTAAGCAAGATAATGACATGGATTTGCAGGACAATCCTAGAGAATATGCTCCAGCACAAGAATCACAATATGCCGAACTGCGTGAATCACAGTATGGACCGCGTGAATCACAGTATGGGCCGCGTGAATCACAGTATGGTCGTGGATCCCAATATGGATCGCAACGACGATCATTCTTTGGCTCGCGAGAATCAAGAACTGCTCATTTTTCAAATGAACCACAGCAGATCGCCTTACTCTTGCCACTTAGTGGAAAACACGCGGATGCGGCCAAAGCCATTAAAGAGGGATTTTTAGCAAGCTATTATGAAAATACCCATAGCAACCGTTATAGACCAATGGTACGTATTTATGACACAACCAAAGAGCCTAATATCCAATTCGTTTATGATCGCGCTACCCATGACGGCGCTGATTTCGTCGTTGGTCCTTTATCCAAAGAAGATGTACAGCGTTTAAGTACACTATCCTATAGCCGGATGAGAACTCCTATCTTGGCGTTAAACCATGCATCAGGTAGTCGAACCACGTCTGGGTTCGTACAATTTTCTTTAGCCCCTGAAGAAGAAGCAGAACAAATTGCAGATAAAGCATGGGAAAAAGGCTATCATTCAGCAAGCATCATTATCCCGGACAGTGCTTGGGGTAAACGCGTCGCAAGTGCTTTTAACGCACAATGGCAAAAAAATGGTGGGCGCACATTACATACTGTCTATATTAATCCGTCCCAAGATCAAGCAGCAGCCGTTCGGCGCCTTTTAGGTATCGATGAAAGCCAAAAACGGGCAAATGACATTAAATCCCTATTAACTGAAAAAATAGAATTTCAACCCAAACGCCGTCAAGATGTGGACGTTATTGTGATGGCAGCGCCACCAGATCAAGCGCGCCAATTAAAACCGCTTTTTGATTTTTACTATGCTGAAGATCTTCCCGTTTACGCTACATCAAGTATTTACAGTGGTTATCCGGATCCTAAGCGTGACAGAGACATGAATGGCGTTATTTTTTGTGATATGCCGTGGCTCATTAATCAATCACGCGGGCGAGAGGTTCAGCTTTTATTAAGCAAAAATGCCTCAACTCGTTCTGATCAATACAATCGTTTATTTGCGATGGGTGTCGATGCATACCATCTTATTTCACAATTAAAACGCTTAGAAGCTTCTAATAGTCATTATGCCGGTGCCACAGGTAATTTAACCCTGGGTGATAATAATCAAATCCAGCGCAAACTGGCTTGGGCTAAGATTTCAAATGGGGTTCCAATACCTATTTCTCAGTAATACCCTTTTCTCATAGAGAAATCAGCTGTCCTCGTTTTTCATCGCTCAATATCAAAATTTTTACCGTGCATAATCCCCCTAAAATAGATCTTTTCGCTCATTGGTGTTAGTATTATTACTTATCTCTGGTAGCAACAGTGTTTAAGGTAGGGTGAGCATGCTAGACGTTTTACGAAAACTCCTTGAACGATTTGAAAAAACGATGGTTGGTGATGTGCACCAACATTTGCATGATGCTGGTGAAGAAAAGCCAAAAAAATTCCCTTTACGAAGCTCTTGTCCCTTACATGAACAAATTTTAAAGGGGGTTATGAGAGGACAAGCGAAGGATATGGATATGCAAAAAGCAGATAACAATGATACGGCACAAGATCTCCGAAAGAAGAAAAAAATCTAAAAAAATTAGATTATTTCAGTTGTGATCATCAGTCCATCTTAACGCTAAACTTAAGACCATACCCATGCGCGTTCGGATGATTTTCTTCTTTGGATGTTAAATGCGATCCCAAATTCACAATTTCCCGTTTTTCGCTATTTAAGGATTTTGTATTAACACTATCTACGCCAATTTCCATATTCTCATAAACATTTAGCGTTAGTTTTGATTTTAATTGGGCACGAAATTCTTGCCATGAAAGCACTGGGGGGGGGTTCTACCTGTAAAATAGGATCATGATAAATATTTTGAAAGATTTGATGCATATTATCTGAAGGAATAACGGGATGTATACTTCGTCTGTTCTCTAAGATCGAGTTCTTTTTAGCATTAATCGCCGCTTCATCTCTGTGCGCATCAGCAACAGACATAAGCGATGATCCTAATGTGAGAATAATGATGGGCCAACAACGCACTGTTCCTCCTTTTCATTCCTTGATTGGAAGGTTTTGCAAACCATATAACTTATATAAAATATAATTGAGATTTCGTAAAGTGATTTTAGAATTTAATTTTAAGCAATTTTAAGGAAATTTAGCCTTTTTATATATCCAGTAAGCACTTAGCAAGACCTAATGGATCAGAATAAAAAGGAGAATGATCGGTATTAAGCTGTATTATTTGACAGGAGGTTTTTCTATAGAATCGCGCTTGAGTTTCGGGCAATATCGCTCTATCTTGCTGACATTCAATATAAAATTTTGGAACAGATCCATAATGCTTTTGGGTTAACATAACCGGCTCTTGCATGGGCTTTAATGGCTCTTGGCAAAATTTGTCACGAATGGTGGCATATAACTCCGCTGAACATAGATGATAAGCAAAATCTTTCATCTCCGATAAAGGGAAATAAAAAATATTCTCTTCGATTATAACGCGAGTTTGCCTCACATAACGGGTTGGTTTTTGGATCTGAGAAACTTGAAATAAAGATTGTCCATCTTGGGGTAAAAATGCAGTCAAATAAACCAGCGCTTTTATTTGATTGGGGCGGTGTTCAGCAATTTGGCTGATAATCATTCCAGCCATACTATGCCCAACTAATATCACTGGCACTTGTAACTTATCTAATAGCTGCATTACCGATGTGATGTAAGTATCCAGGGATATTTCTAAAATAGGGGTTTGATCTTGTCCGTGCCCCGGCAAGTCTGGCGCGAACACATCATGCCCTGCTGCTTTTAGCAATGGGATAATTTTTTCCCAACACCAAGCACCGTGCCAAGCACCATGGATCAAAATGTAAGTGGACATCGTGTTGTGCCAAGATATATGCCTGTTAACTCATTTTCTAAGATTTTACGAATCTGATTGAATGCCATTTGGCGTCTTTCTAGGCGCATAGTGTTTAAGTCATCCATAAAACAAGAAATGCTACTATTTATCTATTTTGAGTTCAAGTTTGTTATATCAAGTTCAAGTGAGGGGGCCAGCGTCCCCAAGGGGATTTGAACCCCTGTTACCGCCGTGAAAGAATGACGCTCGGCACTTGGGTGAACATCAAAGAAATCATCAAGGTGATTTTTTCTTTGGTTTGCTAGTCACAGAAGCGCTTGCGTTTGACGTTGTTAGATTTTGAAAAAAATTCCTTTTCCTTTGATAATCGGAACTGTAATCTGATATTGATGACAGTGTTTTTGCTTTTCTATTTTCTGCATTTAATTTCGTTTTATGATGTGTTCGTATTAGTTCTATTATCTCTTTGTCAATACCAACTAACTCTAATATGGTTTTCTCATCTTTGCCTTTAATATCAATTTGCGCGCCTTCATCTAATAAAAGGGCGACAATATCCTTATGGCCGCATAATGCCGCTTGATATAAAGCCGTATGACCATCTATATTTGTTCGATTAATATCAGCCCTAGGATTTGCCTCCAATAATAGTTTAACGATCCCTATATGACCGCTATTAGCGGCTCTTGCCAATGATGTAAACTTCAAATTATCTTGGAGATCAATATCGGCTCGATGCTTAAGCAGAAATACAACAATGTCTGGAAATCCATTCGTTGCTGCAATATGCAAAGCGGAGCAACCATCTATATTCTTCATATCGATGTTAGAATCTGTTTGTAATATTTTAACGATATCTAAATGACCACCAATGGCAGCCAAGGCTAAAGGGGTGTACCTCATTTTCTCTTTTGCATTAATATTTGCTCCCTTATCAACTAAATAAGCGACAATATCTGTAAACCCTTGTTGTGCAGCCCAATGCAGGCCAGTACAACCATGATTATCTGTCTTATTGATCTCAGGGGTAGGGTTGGTATTAAAATATTGTTTTACAACATCTAATGAACCACTCAACACAGCTTCTATTAGTGTTGAAGGTGGGGCGTATACGTTGGTATTTGCATCAATATTTTCATCTTGTTCTTGAGGCATAGCTTGGATTTCAATTGTTGCCCCTTGTTTGAGCAAAAAATCAGCGATATCGGTAAAACCTGCTTGCTGCGACCAATCCAATGCTGTATAACCATCTTCATCCTGGAGATTAAAATCAGGCCTTGGGCTTTCTGCAAATAAGCGTTTAATGACGGCTAAATGCCCATACTTGACGGCCAGTATTAAAGGTGTCTTTTGCAAATTGTCCTTTGCATTAATATTTGCTCCTTGTCTTAATAAAAAATCAACAATGTCTGTGAAACCACCTTGCGCTGCCCAATGCAAGGCTGTCGTACCATAGACGTCAACATGATTGATATTTTGTTTAGGGTTACCCACGAATAATTGTTTGACAACCTCAAAATGACCACTATTGGTTGCTGCCGCCAAAGGTGTCGCTTGCCACTTGTCTTTGGGATCAATATTTGCACCTTGCTTAATTAAAAAATCAACGATATCTGAAAAACCATTATCAGCAGCAAAATGCAACGCAGTACGGCCTTGATTGTCTGTTTTATTGATCTCAGGTTTAGGTTTAGCCTTAAATAATTGTTGGACGACTTCTAATTGACCGCTTAATACTGCAAAATGCAAAGGCGTATTTTCATAATAATTTTGCGCATCAATATTTGCACCATGTTTCACTAAAAACGCAACAATATCTGAATATCCCGCTAATGCAGCAAGTTGTAAAGCATTAAAACCCTCATCATTCATTTGATTGATATCAAGCGCAGGGTTTTCCCGAAATAATTGTTGGATGATTTCTAACTGATCATCTTGTGCTGCGATCAGAAACCATGAATTACCTTTGGAATCGGTGCGATCTGCTTTTTTAGCATTTGCTTTTACACTGTGAATTGACTTAAATTGCGGATCATTCTGCCAGGCTAAAAGCACGGGTAATAGCGCTTGGTGATTGTTTTCAGTGACATATACTTTTGTTCTAAAACAAGCATTTTCATTAGTGGAAAGAGTCGCCATTATTTTATCGGCAATTTCATCATCGCTTTGAATATACTGAGTTGGCAAAGAATTTGAATCGATAAATATCCAATTTACACCATCATAGCCTAAGCTAATCGCATGATCATTGCTAACTATAGATAATGCAAATGGGGCCTTAAATTCAGGTTTGCTATCTTTCAATGCTCTCTTTAAGCTATTGAAATATCTGATCAGATCTTCCTTATTATAAATACCGCAAAATCTGTTTGCTTCAATTAAGCCGCCTTCGCCAACTATTTTATCTGATATAACCAATGGCGCGGTAAGCTTGGTATTTTGTAGAAAGGGTCTAGAATGATTTTCAAATAGATGTGGATAAAACTCAGGTTGAAAATATAATTCAATCCCTTCCAAGAAAGGCGCAATATCTAATAATGCCAGTTCTTCTGCAGTAAACATATTGTCAATGTTTAAGGTTTTAGCTTGCGCCAATTGTGCACGTTTTTGTTTGGTGGCTTCTAGTTTTTCAGCAATCTGATAGATGTCGTTATCCAATAGCATTTTCAAACGTGCATCAAAAGTAGGTAAGTCTTTTGACAGTATCGCTTGAACACCCATATGTGCTAACCCAAAACAAACACCATCCTCATTAGATTGATATCCGAACGCCTGCATATAATCAATGAGACGAAAATGACCTTGATCAATTTCTGAGCCAAGACTCATCGTTTCCACCTTCGATTAACAATAAATGTACTAGACAAATTCATTATTTAGAGCGTAGAGCAAGCCCTAAAGTTCTTCTGGATTGTTAGGATCTTGCTTCAATGCGTGTATTATCGAGTTGCATCATATTTAATGTAACCAGGGAATGGGGGGTTAAATATGGCGTATTTGGAAAAGAAAAATCATCTAATTGCTATCTATCTTCGCTATAAGAATGCTGGTAGGTCGGAAAAAAGCCTGCAATTTAAATTCAACTGGGTGACTTTTTATTTGTTTTTTTATTTTTACGGGACAAAAGGACACGCATAAATATTTTAATAAAACATTGACTAGTCCTGTATTTATCAGTAATTTATTGCTTCCCATGTTGTTTTAGGGATGAAGTATGACAACCCCTCGCGCAATTCAAATCGATCTTGGTGCCACACCTTATTATCATTGCATTACTCGCTGCGTTCGGCGTTCATTTCTCTGCGGAGAAGATTATGAAACGGGTAAAAATTATAACCACCGAAAACACTGGATTGTCTCAAGGATCAAATACTTATCCTCAATTTTCCCGATTAAAATTTGTGCTTATGCGGTGATGGACAATCATTATCATCTCGTTTTATTTGTCGATATTAAAGAATGTTGTTCAATCACCAATGAAGAAGTCTTTAAACGGTGGTCTAAGCTGTGTCCCAATAGTGCTTCAAAATATGAAAAAATGAAATTATATGAACCCGCGCTTAATCAGAAAATAATGCAATGGCGCGATCGGTTAATGGACGTAAGCTGGTATATGAAATTTTTAAATGAGCATATCGCTCGATTATCTAACAAAGAAGATAACTGCAAGGGGCGGTTTTGGGAAAGTCGCTTTAAATCCCAAGCCTTATTAGATGAAGGAGCCATTTTGGGTGCTATGGTTTATGTTGACTTAAACCCCATTCGAGCTGGGACTGCTAAAACGCCAGAATCCTCTAAATTTACCTCTATTTACGAGCGGATCAAATACATAGCTACACAAATGAATGCTCAATCACCCCAAAATATCCCTTCATCCTCAAATGAAATGGCTGATATTTGCGATGAATTGAGTCAACCCCTATCTTTAATGGCATTTGCTAATCATGCCAACGCGGAAACATCTGATATGCCTTTAATTAATTTCAAACTATCTGACTACTTACAGCTTGTTGATGCCACAGGTAGAATTTTACGTGATGATAAATGTGGCAAAATTCCTTCTCATTGTTTAGATATCTTTGATCGGTTGAATTTAACAACTGAAGGTTGGGTAGAAATGGTCAAAGGTTTAGAGCAGAAATTCTTTTTTGCTGTTGGTGATCCTGAACTATTATCTGCTTTTGGTTTTTCCGCTCGAATGAGTTCGCCGAAAGGGATCACTGTTGCTAAGCGGTGTTATTTAAGTAACGTGGCTTAGGATTTATACTATATTTTCTCTTCAATATTGATGGTTATACATTCTCTATATTCATATCATTGAACATTATCGTTTTGATCATGTATTAATCTCTAAATTTCCCCCTTTTTTCCTCCATCAAAGCGCATGAATGCGACATGTATTTAGCCAGTACATAGAACAAACTACCCTTTTTTATAATTATTGGTTTAATTCTAACATTTTAAAACGTTTTAAGAAAAAAATAGATGCGTGTCCTATTTATTTTCTATTTATTTTTATGCTGATGATGATAACTTGGCGGAACTACTTTTATGCTATTATCGGCTTACCAAAACACAGCAAAAAAAATTGATTTCTATAGCTGATGAATTATTTAATAAATAGCTTGCAAAGCATCTTTGTAGTTTTCTAGCTCGTAGCTAATTCCATAGCAGCTACTACGCATGAAACTTGGACCGATGATTTTGTTCGGTCTTCAGCTACCGCAAAAACGTAATTTGGCTGTACGTCTATAGAAAATGCATCTCGAGTTGCTAAATCGACATCCATCCATTTGCCATCATCCGACAAAGATATGATCCCAGTAACAACAAGAGTCCGTCCATCTGATGTCAACAACCCAAATGGCCAATATTCCCTTGCTAGTCCTCCCCCAAAGATTATAGGCATCATCCTTTTCGTGTACCATGCTGGCAAAATTTCAGCAGCCTTACCTGATTCATTTATCATCCCTATTTTCTTTTCAATTTTTTTCCATTGCTTGAATGTAAACCAAAGGCTTCCTCCAGCAACAAGCGCGCTAATTACAGCCACTATTAGGAGGCCTAAATTTATCCAATCTGAATTTGTCATATGAACTATCTTCCATTCTAATTCAGGTTGTCTATGATTTAATATCGAACCAATTATCTTGAGCAAACATAGCTAAACGTAATAGCATTGCTAAGGAAACATATGCCTCATTTGAATTAATTTTAAACTCTTCATGATGCAAACCTGAGTCCCGCCAATACTTTATGATGTCACTATAGCCTACAAGTCTTTCTTTTATGCCTGCTCGTGACTTAGAAGTAATGCTTTCAATTATTTTTGCTGGCTTCTCCATCGCTTTAACTTCTATTCCTAGCTTTTCTGAAATTTTCATAATAATCGTTTCAGCTGCAGCTCCGCTCATGGCGCAGCAAGCTAAATAGGCATGTGCGTTATAACATTTAACTGCTTCTTGTGCCCTTGCTTGAAAAGAGTTCCCCAACGATTTAGAAAATGGTGATAACATTTCTGCAAATCTGCCTGGTGTTGTAGGCACATAATCGTCAAAGTCTGATTCCTTTAACCATTGCTTTCCATACTCTGTCACACTAAATCCAGGATTTGTGCTTCCTTGATCATTTATTTTTCTGGTATATGGCCTCAATATTCCTCTTGTACAAAGTTCCCATGATGCATCCATAAATAACGGAGAAATTAAATTTCGTTCATTTCGCCACATACTTTCTTGTTGTTTATTAAAACCTAGCTCTGTTGAACCATATTCTATAAGCAGATTACTCAAATATAACTCATACCCATAATCAGCATATGTAATTTGTTGTATCGGCGGTGGGTTTCGAAGGTATTTTATTAAATAATTCGTAGCATCTTCGATTGTGATAACTTTCTCTTGTTTGCCATCAACAGTTATTGTAATTGAGTTCATATCCGGCCTTAATAATTAATTGCAACCAGTCCTAGAATGAGAGCTTGTTTTTATTTTGAAGTATCTTTTTTCATTTCATTTGAATGATTAATTGGTACACCTATTTGTAAAGCGTTATAAAGGATTTCTTCTTTCTTTTGAGGATCTTTCGTCTCATTCCAAGCTTTACTTACTGCGCCGATAGCTTCGTTTGTTAAATATGGGACTGATGTGTCAGCAGATTTCTTTAATGAATTAAGAGTGTTTTGAATTTCTTCTTGCGAAGGATTGGGAGGTAATTTTGCAACCGTGCTTTTAGCCTTTAACTTCTTGAGATCACTTTGAATAGAAATCGTTATTTTTGTTAGTTCTTCAACTGCTTTTTTGATATCACTTTCAGCTTGAGCCATGCTGTGAACTGCATCATTTATGCTTTTTGATTGCTCCTGAATTTTGAAAATTTCATTAAGAATATCTTTTGTTTGAAAGGCTGCAGCTATTGCCACAGCTCCTAATGCAAATGTACCCAACCCAACTCCCCAGTCATGAACTTTTTCACCGAGTGTTCTATCGGTCATTCCGCATATTCCTTCAAAAAATAAAGCTAACACTTATCCTATTTATTAGTTTAATTGAATTTGTAGATCCTGCCGCCACAAGGTTATTTAGCTAGATTTTTCTAACTTAAAAACTGTTAGTCTCATCATTGGGGAAGTTATTTTTGAAGAGGTTTATAAACGGATATTACCGATATTTTACCGAAAATTTGCTTCCAACAGCTCTCCAAAATTGAGAGCCCTTGAAATATATGGCGTCCCCAAGGGGATTCGAACCCCTGTTACCGCCGTGAAAGGGCGATGTCCTAGGCCTCTAGACGATGGGGACAGATTTAAAATTCCAAGGTAAGCAAGTTGGTGGAGCTAGGCGGGATCGAACCGCCGACCTCTTGCATGCCATGCAAGCGCTCTCCCAACTGAGCTATAGCCCCGGGAACTGAAGGCGAGGATTCTACGGTCACTCACGGGGTTAGTCAACCCCGTTATAGTCTTCCCAGTTTAATTTTAGGCTAGGCACCAAGGGTCGAGCAACCGCAGTTTACATACGAGTAAATGAGGATTGCGAGAACCCGAAGGCAACGACGCCTAAAATTAAACTGGTTTGACTATATGGGCGTTTGCATTTGAGAAATGGCATCACTTAACCGTTGTATTGTTTTTTCTTTCCCTAAGAGATAAAGCGTCATGTCAATGGGTGGTGAAACCGTCGTGCCAGTCATTGCCAGTCGCACTGGCTGAGCAATGATCCCCAACTTAATGTGGTGTGATTCAACAACGGCTGTTATCGCTGCATGAATATTTCCCTGAGTCCAGTTGCTGATCTCTTTAAGCTTGGCTAATAAGCCATGCAAGGCTGGAAAAACATCATGACTGAAATGCTTTTTCGCCAAATCCCCTTCAAAAGCAACCTCATCAACAAATAAAAATTTGCTTTTCTCAGCCATCTCAACCAAGGTTTTACAACGTTCACGTTGTGCAATGACAATCTGTTTTAAATCAGGCCCATTGCGATAATCAATGCCCCGTTTTTCCAGATACCAAATCAATATTTGTGCAACTTCTGCCTCAGGCAATGTTTTAATATAGTGCTGATTAAGCCACAATAATTTTTCAGGGTTTAATGCAGTGGGTGATATATTAATCTGATGAATATCAAAGAAATCAATCATTTCTTGCACTGAGAAAATTTCTTGATCGCCATAAGACCAGCCCAATCGAACTAAATAATTAATAAGCGCCTGCGGCAAGATCCCATCATCCCGATATTGTAAAACATTGACTGCGCCCTCCCGCTTTGATAAACGTTTACCATCAGGCCCTAATAGCATAGGCATGTGCCCATATTCAGGAATTGGTGCATTTAACGCTTTAAAAATATTGATTTGTCGAGGGGTATTATTAATATGATCATCTCCCCGCAACACGTGAGTGATCCCCATATCCCAGTCATCAACAACCACCGTGAAATTATAGGTGGGCGTGCCATCTGTGCGTGCAATAATTAAATCATCTAATTCGTTATTTTGAATTTCGATTTTACCGCGAACTAAATCATCAAAAATGATAGCGCCTGTTTCAGGTGTTTTAAATCGGATCACATGAGGTGCATCGATATGCACTGGCGGATAGTGACGGCAATAACCATCATATCTTGGTTTTTCTTTAGCTGCTAATTGCTGCTCTCTTAAGGTTTCTAAACGCGCTTTCGTGCAATAACATTTATAAGCATGATCTTGATCTAATAATTGCGAAATCACTTGCTTATATCTATCAAAACGCGCTGTTTGAAAAATGGGGCCAATATCCCAATGTAACCCTAACCAAGACAACCCTTCTATAATTGCCGTTACAGCCTCTTCAGTAGAACGCTCTCTATCAGTATCTTCGATGCGTAAAATAAATTTACCCTGTTTTTTTTTTGCCCATAACCAACAAAACAAAGCCGTACGGGCACCACCAACATGTAAATATCCAGTTGGGCTCGGCGCGAATCGTGTGATAACCATGGTTCATTTCTTATCAAAAAAAGGAGGGTATTTTAGCATGTATTTGTCGTCAGATTGCAGTGTGTTAAAATCTATAGGTTTTGGTAATTAACTTATTAATATTAGCAGAATAACTTATGTTTGCCAAATTCGGGTTAGTATTTAGCCAACCTTATGTTTATGCCATCATTTTAAGCGTTGGGTTTTTATTATTCAGTGAAAAGATCTTTGGTCGAACTTTATTTATTTTAACCTTCACCATGATCTATAACACCTTTTTAAAATCAATTTGGCAACATCCTTTACCTGCCCCATTAGAAGGCTGGGCATTCCCCAGTGGCCATATGCATTGTGCGGTTGTCTTTTGGGGCTGGCTTGCAGTTGAATATTTCAAAACCTGGTTTACCGTCATGGTCATTTTTATTCTCTGTTTAATCGGTTATGCACTCGTTTATTCAGGTTACCATTACCCCATTGATGTTTTTGGCGCTTTAGGTTTTGGTACATTTTCTATTCTTATTTATGCTTTACTGAAAGACTTGTCTTTATTTAAAGAAAAACCCTATCGGCTAGGGATCTTATTATCATTCTTAGATCTGCTCTTTATTTTTCTGACTATCCCAATAGGCAGAAAAATGCATCTATGGGAAGGCCTTGGTTGTTCAATTGGCTTTACAATCGGCTGGGCCTTTTTACAAACCAAACCTAAGCTTATTTTCTCAACCCTACAAAAACTGAGTGTATTGATAATCGGGATTGTTGGTGCTTTGATTTTAATTTATGTATCGAATTATTTACCGCTAGCAAAACCTGTCGTTATTTTTATTCAATATTTTACTAGCGCACTCTGGATTGCTTCTTGCAAAATGATTGTCGGCAGCGTTGTTAAACAGGTGCCTCTTCCTCGCGCACCACATTAGTTTCCGTTGGTACTTTAGGACGTTCAACTAACCCTTGTGGGGTAAAAACAAAAACGCGATCAGCCGAACGGATCGTTTCTGGACGGTGCGCAATAATCACACGTGTCACTTTTAATAGTTTAACTGCTTGGTTAACGGCTTGCTCAAGTGCAACATCTAAATGACTAGTCGCTTCATCTAAAAAGAGAATTTTTGGCCCTTTATATAATGCTCTGGCCAACATCACCCTTTGTTTTTGACCACCAGATAGTGTTATTCCCATATCACCAATCAGGGTATTGTAGGCCATTGGCATTGCTGCAATATCATGCGCGATGACAGCCATCTTAGCGCACTCTTCAACACGTTCTTGATTTAATTGCGGATCAAAAAAACTAATGTTTTCACTTATAGAGCCAGATAATAATTGATCATCTTGCATCACCGCAGAGACTTGTGCTCTAAAATTCTGGATCCCTAATTTACCAAGCTCAATATCATCAATATAAACTTTGCCTTTCTGTGGCGTAAATAAACCCATCATAATTTTCATTAAGGTGGTCTTACCACAGCCAGATGGCCCAACTAATGCCACGGACTCGCCAGGATTAATGTTTAGGTTTATATTATTTAAAACAAAAGGCTCATTTTCATTATAATAAAAACAAATATTTTCTAAGCGTATCGATCCTTTTAATTCGGGCGCTTGCGCCATACCCCCGTCTTGAACTTCGGGCTCTTCTAAGGCAATATCGCCTAAACGCTCTAAATGTAACCCTAGCATTTTCAATTCAATTAAGTTTTCAATAAACGCGACCGCTTTTGAAATAAACTGTGACTTATATGACATAAAGGCATAAAGCATACCGACTGTCATGCTGTTATTTAATACCAATTTGGCAGCAATAAAAATAACCATGATATTTTCAATACCAAACAATAATGCATTAGAAGAGGTAAAGATTATTTTCATTTTTGCAGTTCGAATACCAGTATTAATTTTATCGGCATAACGATTTTGCCACAAAATTTGCCGTTGCGTTTCTTTACCAAAAATTTTAATACTTTGAGTCGCTCGGATCGTTTCCATAAAATTACTACTTTCTTTTGCTGCAGCAACAATATTTTCCTCAGTAATCAACTTAAACGGACGATACCAGCAAAATCGAATTAAGGAATAAAGCGCTAGGGCCGCAACAACAACCAAAGCAAGTTTTGGAGCATAGACAATTAACATAATAAAGGTGGCAATTGCCATGATCCCATCGACAATGGCTTGCACAATGCCCGTGGTTAAACTTTTTTCAATTTGAGAAAGTGAGCCAAAACGGGAAACGATATCTCCAATATGCCGTTTCTCAAAATAAGGAAGTGGTAACCGAATTAAGTGTCTGAATAAATTCGTTGCCATCTGAATACTAAGCATACTGCTAAAGCTCATAATGAGCACTGAACGTAATGCTGTTGTAGAAACGTCAATCAGCATCAACATCAAAAAGCCAATCGCTAGCACCTTCAAAAATGACACATCATGACTAGGCAAAACGCTATCGACCACTAACTGCATGTAAAGTGGGCTTATTAATGAAAAAAGCTGTAAGGCAATGGCCAATAAAAAGACTTGTACCATCGCTCGTTTTAAGCCCATAATCCGTTGCCAAAAAGCCCAAAATGGGATTTTTTTCACTTCATTTTTAGGTTGGAATTTTTGAGTTGGGGTAAGTTCTAAGGCAACACCAGTAAAATGCTTAGAAGCATCACTAATACTAATCTTACGCATTCCTTGAGCAGGATCATGGATCACAATATGTTTTTTACTAACGCTCTTTAAAACCACAAAGTGGTTCATATCCCAATGAAGGATGGTTGGCAAACGCAATTGATCGAGCTGCTCTAACTCCAGTCGTAAGGGGCGACAAGCAAAATCCATTTTATCAGCGGTTTGCATCAATGAATGCAATGTTGTTCCACGCAATGAAATGGGGTATTGCCGGCGCAAGGTGTTTAAATCAATTTCATGGCCATGAAACCCAGCCACCATGGCTAAGCACGCAAGTCCACATTCCGCCATTTCAGTTTGCAGCACCACAGGCAGGCGGTGACGTGAAGAAAATCGAAGTAATTCCAATGGATTTTGCATTACAATCTACCCTTTAAGCTGAAAAGCGGTTCAAATATCCACTCAAATAATGATTGTTTATCTAAAATAATATCGGCCTCAAGTGACATACCCGCCTGCAAGGGAAAGGTTTTGCCATACGCGTTAACATATTGTTTACCTAATTGCACAGTCACTTGATAGACAGGCTCTTTAAGTTCTAAGGGTATGGGTAATTCCTGCGGTAATAAAATATGCTTGGAAATGACTTTGACCGTTCCTTCATAAATACCAAAACGACGAAAGGGAAAAGCATCATAGCGCACACGCACAATTTGCCCTTCAGAAATAAAACCAATTGCTCTTGAAGGCACGAGCAGCTCTACTTGTAATTCTGCGTTATCAGGAATAATAGCGAGTAACGGGGTATTGGTGGTTTGCCACAGCCCTTCTCGCGCTTGTAAAGCAGTAATTCTTCCGTTGATTGGCGAGCGAATTTCTAAACCGCGACGCCCTTCAACTTCTGCATAATGTTGCTTAATTTGAGAAATATTATTTTCAATCTCATGAATACTGGCCTGCGATTTAATCGGTAACTGAACAAGCTCCGATTGAGCCTGCATTAAATTATTTTTCGCTGCCGCTTTAGCACGTAATAAATCCTGTAATTGTTGCCTTAAGACTAATAATTCTTCATAGAGTTTCTGATATTCCATTTGAGAAATATTATTATTTTTAAGCAGTTTTTCAGCGCCACTCACCCGGGACTCTAACATGCTGATCCGATGTTCTTGCGCTTTTAAGCTATGTTCAATTTGCTCTAGTTCTTTTCCCAAACCTTCAATACGCGTAGTTAACCGTTCTTTTTCAGATGTGAGAAGATTTTTTTCCCCTTTAATCCTATCCTCTAAGTGCATTTGGGTTGATTTATATTCTTTTAATAATAGTGAATCGATATCACTGCCACCTTGTAATGATCGCTCAGAAATGATGGTAATCAATGTCTGACCTTCACGAACGATCTCGCCATCTTTAACGTGTACTTTAGCAACAGTGCCCGTTTGAGGCGTATAGGTTTTAACGATCCCTTTATCAGGTATGATATAGCCGTGTACTGTTTCTTTACGTGCATAGGTACCCCAAAATAAAATAGTGAGAACCATAATACAGATGAGCGCTGTAGCACCCACTAACAAAGTCATTGAAAGCGGTTGAAGCAAGATGACATCACCATAAAGGCGATCTTTGCGATACTCAAGCGCTTCTTTTCTAAATAAGGATGACGTCATAGGGTAAAGTTCAACTTAGCATGTAAAAAGTAACTATCATTCATCAAATACTTCATAATGACAATACTAAGCCGATAGAAGGTTTATCTAATAAGTGTTATTGGCGAAAAGGGATTTAGATTACTTACACGATTATTAAGTATTACTGTTTAATTTGGGTAATACCATAGGTTTACAATAAGTCTCCTTCAAGAAAAAACTTAATATAAAAGCTAATATAGCCGCTACTGGTAAGATTATCATGGCTAATTGATAACTTTGTGAGCTATAAACTTTAACCTGATTAAGAACATTACCATCCCAAGTCGCATCAAGAATTTTAGCCACTACAACCTGAAAAATAGCAAAACTAACGACTAAGAAATTAGTGACGGCTACAACGGTCCCTGCTAGGCTCGAAGGACAATTCTCACGTCCAATAGCGAAGCAAATAACCTCCACACTCGAGACCAAACCTAACAAAAACATCAATATTTTAATTTGAAAGAGACTAAGCCCAGGACAATATAAGAATACCAATAATATTATTCCCGTGAAGAAACTCCCGATGATTAGTGGTAAGCGGCGACGCGCTAATAAATCAGAAAGTAGACCCGCTAACGGCCCACCAACTGCCCAACCTAAAAAGATTAAAGTCACTGTTTTTGAGGCTTCACTGGGTTCAAAGGCATGCACAGTTTGCAAATATAATTTACCCCAAAGTTCAGGAAAAACCATGGTTGGAGCCATCAATAACCCGCCAATAACCCCATTTAACCAAATTTGATAATTTTTCATGGAATAGCGGATTTCTTGCCACAACCGACGATAGGTGACATAGTCAGGTACTTGCTTACCAGCTGAAGAAACAGCATTATTTTGCGGAGCATCACGCACAACAAACCAAATCACGGGAACTAAAATAAAACCAATGTAACTTGAGTATAAAATCGTATCTTTCCAGCCTATCTGTTGGATCAGATCCGTCACGAGTATACTACCGGCAATAGCACCTATCATACCTAAAGTAGTTGCTAAGCCAGACACCATGGCAAATCGGTTAGCAGGGAGCCAAGTGGAAGCCAGTTTCAAAACACCAACAAAGGCAAAAGCAGATCCAAAACCAATCCAAAAGCGACCTAAAGCAGCAATCCACCAAGTTTGCGTCATTCCAAATAGAACTGAACCTACTGCACAACAAATCACAGCAAGCGTTAAAATCCTTCTTGGACCATAACGATCCATAAATAAACCAACCGGTAATTGCATAGGCGTATAGGCGTAGTAGTAAAAGGCGCTTAAATGACCCACTAGCGTTGCATCTAAATATTCACCATGGACACTAAATGCGCGCTGTAACTCGGGAACCATTTGACCCGGCATAATTCGTAACAGATATTCATAGCAATAAAAAGCCGCAGCAAGGCCACAAATAATCCAAGGTAGAATGCTCGCATTGAAGATAGTAGAAAAGGAAACAGGTGATATTTTATTCACGTATTATTAGCTAACTTATTTGTTATTAAACCAAATTAAATAGGGGTCGTTTTGTAAAGGGCAAACCCTACGTGATAACGATACCCCAATCAAGCTCTAACGTAACTAATTTTAGCATAGAATTCAAATATCTAACTCCGTTGGTTTATGAACAAAATAGCCTTGAACCCCATCGACTTTCAATTGTTGTAACGTTAAATATTCTGCTTGGGTTTCCACGGCCTCAGCAATGACTTGTATATCCAAACTACGTGCAATATCGACTAGTGAACGCACAAAAAATTGGTTTTCCTCATGCTCCTCAATTTGCTTGGTAAACCCCCCATCAATTTTTAAATAATTAATTTTTAAATTATAAAGATAAGAAAATGAAGTGAAATTTTTACCATAATGATCAATCGAGGTTTTACAACCCAATGCAGTAAACTGATGGAAAAAATCTCTCGCCTTCTCTAGACGATGAATAATGCCATATTCTGGCAATTCCAAAATCAAGCAATGTGATTTATGCTTTAATGATTTTGCTTGCTCTAATAGCCAGTATTTAAAACCCTCATCTTCTAAGAAGGTTGGTGAAACGTTAACGGTAAACTGATAGTCATATTTAATCTGACGAATGATGGCAATGACGCCTTTAATAACTAATTTATCTAAAGCAAGGATTTGGTTTAAGCTTTCTGCAGTAGGCATAAATACCCCAGCATTAATAATTTCATTATCACTTAGTCGAATCCTCATCAATGTTTCATATAACCTTTTTGATTCAGGCAATTCCCAGAGTTGTACTTCTTGAAAATACAATACAATTTTATTGTTTTTAATAACATCGTCAAAGATAGCAACCCACTCTTGAGCACCATATACGACTTGCGGTTGAAAATTTTCAAGAAAATAATATCCATTTGCACCAAACGATTGTGCTTTACGTAAAGCCATGTCGGTTTGTGAAATGATCTCTTTCTTGCTTTTAGTGCTCTCAAAAAGCGTCACGCCAATATTGCCCACGTTTTGAGTTTTACTAAGCCCTTTTTGTAAAAATGCTGAAAAATTTCGACAGATGATAGTGGCAAGTTCTTGACTTATTTCTTTCGTTTTATTGGGTAAAATGATAGCAAAATCTGCCCCCTTGATATGAGAAACGATTGCATTCTCAAAAGGCGCACATTGTTCTATCAGCATCTGTGCTGTATTTTGTAGCAATTTATCACCTGCTTCATACCCATATTTTTCGTTATACGTTTTAAAATCCAACAGTTCGATTAATAATAATGCCCCCCCTGTTCCTTTTTCTTCATCTTTAATCAAATAATCAAATTGCAAATCAAAATAACGACGATTACCTAATTGCGTAACTGGATCTTTATAGGATTGTTCACGAAATTGCTCTGAAAGAGCTGATTGTTCTTCAAAAAATGCCTTTAATCGCCGCGACATATTATTCATTGCTTCAACGACTTGCCGCAAATCAATCGTCCAAGGTAGTATTTGTTGAATTGAAAACTGTTGGTTACAAATAGCAAATGCTTGTTGCGTGATAGCACGTAGTGGCCGCAGTATAATATAAAGTAATGTCCCTCCTAAAATCATAGCCATCAATGCTGTCACTAAAAACCACGCCACAGAATCTTTAAAGGTCAACCAGATTTGTTGATAAGCAAAACCTGGGTTACTTTCAACTTTTACAAAACCCACTTTGCGCCAACCATCCATAATGATTGCTTCTCTTTTATCGGTCTTTAAATGCAAATACCCAATAAACCATGCGGGAACATCATAGACTTTAACTTCCTGTTGTCGTTCAATTAACGGCGCACCATTTTCTGAATCGACTTCAATTGATTTGTAGTAGCCCCGGTCCCAAATAGCGTCAATAATTCTACCCGCTGTCACCAAATCGTTATTTTTCATAGTCACAGTCAAGGTAAGTCCTAATGCAGTAGCTGTATCTTGAGAATGAGAAGCTAATTGCTGATCTAAAAAAGCCTGTGTATTTTTGACCACAAAAGTAATCATACCTACAAACAAGAAAAGTAGAATAATCAATCCACAAAACATGAGTTGTCGACTTAATGTCATAGCGTCCTCAATTGTAAAATTTAGCAATTTCCTTAGATTTCATACGGTTTTGCAAATCAACCCATCTTTTTAAATCATCGGCTTGTCCTACTTTATGTCCTAAGCTAAACTCCTTAGCTTGCCATAACCCAGTCCCATTAAATCCATAAATAGGCATTAGATCCTTTCTTTGATCCGCAGGTAATATTTCTTTATTGAGATTATCTAGGATGAGAGGAATGCTACCCGGTGTGGGATAATAGGACAGTACCATATGGGCTTGATTGATTTCTAACGCTTTAACATAAGTAATGAGCAACTTTTCATCTGGCACACCAAGTTCTAATAGGGTAAAGTATTTAGCAACAGTATAATCTTCACAATCACCACCACCTGAAACAACGAATTCAAGTGGTGTTGCCCAATAATCTGGTTTTCCCCAGTGATCAATATCTGAGTAGTATTTCATGAAATTAAAAAAAATATTGACGCCTTCAAGTTTTTTTCTTTCATCACTATTTTTATCTTCTTGCGTTAACTTTTGCCAGCTCACCAACCGTCGTCTAGCATCATCTCCATATTTCTTACCAATTTCATCAAGATAACTTTGAGTAAATTCAATTGCAAATGCTAAACTTATAAATAAGATGCTAGTAAACAGCAATAATAAGATAGGGCTGTTAAAACGGTATTTCAACAAAGTGATAACCCCTGGGTAAAAGAAAGGGGCCAAAAAAACCCCCTTATTTTTGCCCACCCTACTTCAGAATTAATCAAAAAGCGTGGAATGCTTATCAAAGAATCGAGCTGAACCATCCATAATGCCCGTTGGCTTAGGATCGGCTTGTCTTGGTAAAGCAATTGATAAGAAATTTGTAAGCTGCCCAGTTGAATAAACCACTCGATACATACCATAGAGCATTTCATTTTTCGCTTGAGCATAATTGGTTCTTGCGGTATACAACTCATTTTCAGAATCAAGCAAGTCTAACAACGTTCGCTGACCAATATTAAATTGTTTATGATAAGCATCACGAGTCCTTGCACTTGCATCAGCGTGTTCTTTATAGTACGGCATACCACGCTTGGCAGTTGCAAAACGCGTCCAGTCTTTTCTGACTGACTCAATCACTTGACGATGCGCGCGATTTTCCACTTCTTGTGCTTCTTGCATTTGATATGCGGTTTCGCAAATCTTAGCTAAATCTTTACCGCCATTAAATAAATTCCAACGCATTCGAATCATCGCAGAAGCATCATCACTTGCCCCATAAGAACCATCAACATCGTGGTTATGATCGAATGCAAGATTTAAATCAAAGCGTGGTGAAAAAGGAGCCTTAGCACCTTTATAAGCCTGTCGAGTTACTTCCACATCTTCAACAGACGCTTTAAGAATAGGATGTGCATGCAAGCCAATGTCCACCGCTTCATTTAAAGTGGACGGAAACGGATGCGGCTGCTTTGGGATAACCAAATGTGAAGGGACAGGAATGCCAACACGACGTAAGAAATCAGTTTCTGCATCACGAAGGTTCCCTTCTGCTGCCGTCAGATTCGTATGAGCTAATGCAACACGCGCTTGTGCTTGGTCTGTATCTGCCTTTCGACTAATACCACCTTCGCTACGTTTTTGAATTTGACCATAGATACTTTCATGCGCTGCTAAATTTTCTCTTGAGATTCTGACCAGATCCCTTTGGAGTATGACCCGTAAATAAGCATCAACGGCATCGATGGCAATTTCTTGCGCAGAACCATTCGTTCTCCAAGACTCTGCTTTAACACGCGCTTCATGACCTTTCACATCATGATAAACGGCAAAACCGTCAAATAACATCTGTGAAGCGACGAGCCCAAACTCAGTGCGCTCTAACGTTAAGGTACCACCCCCCTTGTTAGTAAGCGCATCTAATGATCGTGTAGTGAAGGTATTAGAATACTGCTCACCCCAGCCTGCAGTCATATCAAGAGATGGTAAGTAACCTGCATAGGATTCCCGCAGTTGCTTATCTACCACATCGCGAGTATTTGTCTGCATTAAAAAGTCTGGAGAATTCGCTAATGTTTGGGCAACTGCTTCTTGAATAGTATAAGCAGAAGCTTGTGTCCCAAATGTTAACGCGATTGAAGGTAAGAGTATTTTTAAAAATCTATTTTTTGACATATCTGTGTCCGCTCTTTCCGTCTATCCTTAGAAGTTTGCAGGACCCTAGCTGGTTACCTAGAATTAAAGATGTTAGCTAGCACGTCCATATAACCGTAATATACCCTTACAGCCGCCGAAAGGGAATTTTTTTCCGCAAGTATTAATTTAAATAGGATTTAATTTTAAATGGATAACAAAATAATATTAATTATATTTTGCAGCGCACCTAGTTATGTTTATCTTTACGCCCATACCAGATAGAAGAAATTTGTTGCTGACGATTCATATATAAAGCTAATTGTAGGCGATCACTGATCCCAATTTTTCTAAAAATAACACCCAAATGCGCTTTAACAGTTCGCTCTGAAATACTTAACTGCTCTGCAATTTTTCTATTACTCGCACCTGTTGCAACTAGCCCAGCAATCTGGCACTCCCGAGGCGTCATCGCTGCAATTCCTTTATCTAGCCGTTGTGCCTCATCATGCTTAGTAGATGTAATATCCTCGATTTCAGATAATAATCGCGTAACAAATTTCCTATCCACCCATAACTCATGACTCATCACGGTTTTCACGACTTTAGGTAATATATCTGAGCTTATATCAAAACCACAGTAAGCTTTCGCACCAAATAAAATGGCCGAAATTTCTTCGCGTTGATCTGTTGTTTTAACCATGACAACAATATTAAGTGCAGGCTGGATTTCTTTGATTTCAGAGATCTCATTTATCCCAGACTCCCCCAATATGCCAAGATCAATAATCAATGCATCAAAGGATACTTTTCTTAAAACTAATTCTAGAGAACGACGTTCATGAACATCAACGTCATAGACATCAAATTGATTTTTTAGCATCTCGCGCCATGATGCTGCCAAGGCTGAATTTTCCGATGCAATTAATATCATCTGTCATCGTTCTCTCATAGCATTACGTTTAGCCTTGATAATCGGTTTAAGTAAGTACTCAAGTACAGTTTTATGGCCAGTAAGGATATCTACAGTAGAACTCATCCCCGGAATGATTTGTAGCTTTTCTCCATGCTTACCAATAATATAGCTACGCTCTGTGGTACGTACTCTTATTTGGTAAAAACTATTTCCTTTCTCATCAGTAATGGTGTCAGCACTAATATGTTCTACTACCGCTTTTAAGCCGCCATAAATAGAGAAATCATAAGCTGAAATTTTTACCACGGCAGGTAAGCCTGGCCTCAAAAAACCAATATCTGAAGGGCGAATATTAGCCTCAATTAACAAAGTATCATCTAAAGGTACAATATCAATAATATCTTGTCCCGGTTGCACAATACCACCAATTGTGGCTACTTTAACTTGATTGACAGTACCCCGCACGGGAGAAAGCACAACTGTTCTTTTCACTCTATCTGCGGCAGCTTTATTCGTTTCTACTATTTTTGAATAATCTGCTTTTACCGTGTTAAGATCCGTTAGCGCTTCTGTTTTAAACGAAACAAGCAATTCATCAATTTTCTTTTGCGCTTGCGCTGCTGCTGCTTCTAATTTAGGAATAGATAATTGAGTTTGCTCTAGATCACCCTGCATGTCATTTACCGTTCTTTCAAGCCGCAATAAATCAACCTCAGAAACTGCACCTTGCTTTAATAAAGGTTTCGTCAATTCTAATTCTTTTTTAACTAAATCTAAACTTTTTTGGAGTTGTACTATTTTCCCTTTAGCTGCAATGAGTTCTTGTATTTTCTGCTCAGCGTCATCTTTTAAAATATTTAATTTAACTTGCAATTCTTTTTTGCGAGATTCATACAGGTTTCTTTCGTTATTCACATATTGTGGATATTGATCTTGCATATCTTTAGGAAAAAGTAAAGGCTCCCCAGTTGTCTCTGCGGTTAAGCGTAAGATTTTAGCTCTCAACGCTTCAATTTGAGTTTCGTTTTCTTTCATCGTAGAAAGAAAACGAGTATCATCAAAGACCATAAGGATCTGACCACGCTCAACGACATCACCAACCTTAACTTTGATCTCTTTAACAATACCACCTTCCAAATTCTGAATCGTTTGGATATTTCTAGATGGGATCACTTTCCCTTGACCAACCGTTACCACATCCAATACGGCATAGTTTGCCCAAATAAGTCCAACCAATAAAAAAATGGCTGAAGAAATTAAAATTAAATGATAGCGAATTGGAACTCCCTGCAACATCGCTGCACTGGAATCCGTCATGTATTGAATATCAACTTCTCTAAGATCAGATTTTTTCTTTAGCGTCGCCAGTTCTTTCATGTTTTTAATGGTAACAAGATCTTTAACTGGCTTTATTTTTTCAAGGCCTTTCGTTGGATCAATTTTCTTAAGATTTTTAATTTTACCGAGCATCATCTTAATAAAAACCAGAATTGATGCTATCCATTTTTTGATTTTATCACGCATGTGAATGTAATTTCCCCTCGGCTAAAGCTTTTAATACCAAATCTCTTGGTCCATCAGCGATAACGCGACCATTATCCATTAATATCAAACGATCGACTAGCGATAGCAGCGATCCTTTATGAGTGACTAAAATTAATGTTTTGTTTTTTGACGCTTCAACTAAATTATTCTTAAAAACCTCTTCTGTTCTATTGTCCATCATATTCGTTGGTTCATCGAGCACTAATATAGGTGGATCTAAAATTAATGCCCGAGCAATCGCGATAGCTTGCCTTTGGCCACCAGATAATTTATCCCCCCTTTCACCTACTGGCATATCAAAGCCTTGTGGATGTCTTGCCACGAATTCTGTGACACCAGAAATTTTTGCAGCCTTCAGAATAGACACATCATCCGCAAAGGGAGATCCAAAGGTAATATTCTCTTTAACAGTGCCATAAAATAATATAATATCTTGTGGCACATAGCCTATATTGCGACGCATGCTAGCTGGATCGAGCTGGCTTATCTCCGTACCATCCATTAATACTGTACCTTCCGTAGGTTGATACAATCCTAATACCAGCTTTTCAATAGTGGTTTTGCCAGATCCTATTCGACCAATAATGCCAATTTTCTCCCCTGATAAAACATGAAAACTAACATTACTTAAAGCAGGAACTGCTTGTCGTGGATAACGAAATGTAACATCTCTAAACTCAATATCGCCTTTTAACTTCGGTCGATGTAAAGGAGTTCTCCCTCGTAACCTATCTGTTGGCATTTTCATGACATTATCGAGTGATTGTAATGCAGCCATTGATTGGTGATACCGCGTAAATAAGCCTGCTATTTGCGATAATGGCGCTAATGCTCTACCCGTTAAAATAGTACAAGCAATCAACGCCCCCATGGTCATATCACCATTTGTAATTCTAAACACCCCTAAAACAACTACCAATACACCAGCAACTTGCTGGATAAATACTGAGAAACTAATCGCCGTTAATGATAAACCACGGATCTTGATACCCAGATTTGCGGCCATACCCGTGACATGCTCCCACTTTCGTTGCAAAGGACTTTCTGCAGATAAGCCTTTGATGGTCTCAACACCAGCTAAAGATTCAATTAACATGGCATGCTTTTGTCCTGAATATCGATAAGATTCCTTCACATTTTTATTGAGTGGACCTTGGATAGCAAGCCCAGCCAAAATAACAATGGGCACAGCTAAGGTGGGAACAAGCGCGCAATAACCACCTAATATATAAATAATAATAATAAAGAATATAACGAATGGTAAATCAATTAAAGCACTGATAGTCGTGGAGGTAAAAAAATCTCTAAATGCGTCAAATTGTTGCATATTATTGGCAAAACTTCCGACAGACTCAGGCCTTGCCTCCATACGAATACCCATCATTTGTTCAAAAATATTAGCAGAAAGAATCACGTCTGTTTTTTTAGCAGCAATATCAATAAAATAGCCACGTAACATTTTCATTAAAAAGTCAAAACAAAAAACCGTTAGCACGCCTATCGATAATACCGTCAGAGTATCAATGGCATTATTGGGAACAACCCTGTCGTACACATTCATCACAAAAAGAGAGGACGCAATGGCGAATACATTTATAAAAAAAGAAGCAATCAACACTTCTGAATATAATTTCCAAGTGGTAGCAATGACACTCCAAAACCAATTTTTCGGCCTCTCTTTAAAGCCTTCATCCGTGCGCTTGTCAAAATGATAACTTGGTCTAGAAAAGATGCTATAACCCGTATAATGTTTATGTAAATTTTCTAACAAGACAATATGCTCACCTTCTTTGGATTCGGGTTGAATGATGGTTGCTGTACCATTCTCAATGTCTTTTGCAACTAAAATGCAGGCTTGTTTATTTTTTAACAATAAAACTGCTGGCAAAACCAAATGCGATATATCCAATAATGAACGAGATACAATTTGTGCTGATAAGCCAGCGCGAGCAGCGGCCCTTATGAATAATTCTGGCGTTAATTTGTTATCTACTAAAGGTAATCCTGCAATTAATGTTTCTGGCGAAAATGGATTATGTTCAAGGCGAGTTAGTGCTACTAAGCAACCCAATAATGGATCATGCGCAATATGATGCGCTGGTGGAATGTCCCAACGTTTTTCAGCTTCAAATTCTTCTTGAGGTTGCTGAGGCAAAATTACACTTTCGGCCTCATCGGCCGATTTTAGTTCATTTTCTTTTTCCTCTTGACCCTCTTGCGGTTTTTTGGGTTGATCCATGTCACAATAACTCCATGGGATTTACTCGCTTTCTTTTTTTAAAGGTTTAACAACAAGATCATATGCCGATTTATTTTTACCCGCCTCTCTTAGGGGCTGATGCGCCTTTATTACAGAATCTTCTATGTCTTGATCACCCTGAGGCAATTCATCAAATACAGTGTATTTTTCGTATGAAAGCGAAACTCTTTTATCCCTATCTTTAAAATTAAAAAACTTATCAAACCCGATGTTGCATAATATCTTTTTCATATCTGGCGCGTTACAAAGTATGGTGGGGGTTTGAGACAACATACCACTTTGTTTATTTTCCCTCAAAAAGAATCCCGTAATAATGCCTAAAATTGTACTATCCGCATAATCAACATCAGTAAAGTCAATGATGATTTCCTTCCCATACATTGCTTCCTTTTGTAAAGCCATTGCCTTTTCAAGATGGGGGGCAATAGTAAAGCGTAGCTTTCCCACCAGTTTTAGAATAAATAGATCACCTTGTGAAAGGTACATGATTTGAGGTTTCCTCATGACTTTGTCCTATTAATTAAAAGCAAAGCAATATCATCGGGATGGTTTTCTATGTTTTTCACATTAAAGGCATTTAACAACGTTTTAATGCCGTCTTTGACATTTGTCATCAAGGCTAATATTTTGTTCTCTTTTTCATAAAGATCCTTACCCTCCATAATTTCAAAGATCCCATCAGAAAACATGGTTAAGGTAAATTCTTCAGGTAATTGATATGTGATTTTTTCAAAAATGGCATCTTTAAATATTCCTACGGCAAAACCACCCCCTAGCAAATAATTTGCATTTTCCCCATCGTAAAGTATTGGATTTGGATAGTGACCACCAATAGAGTAATGCAATACATTTTTTTTCATATCCAATACCCCAAAGACCATCGTTAAATATTTTCCTAATTTAGCATCTAGTAAATTGTCACTAATTATCTTTAAAACCTTGTCAGGGTTTACAATCACATTGTCACGCCGAATATGATGATTCTCTCTCAACTGATCAATATAACTCTTTATTAACACAGTAACGAATGCTGATGAAGCACCATGCCCTGATACATCTGCAATATAGAATCCAAATAAGTCTTTACTAATTTCAAAGTAATCAACAAAATCACCACTCAGATACAAAGAAGGTATTACCCGATGCGAAAATGTGTAATTACCAAATTTAGCATATGATTTAGGTAACAATTGCTGCTGAAGATTCCTGCCTGCTTTTTGATCTTCTTTTAGCTGCATCAAACTATTTGATAATTGAAAATTCTTTTTCTCTAGCTCATGACGATATTTTTTGTTTTCTGAAACAAGCCTTCCTCTTTCTAAAGCACGACATACTGTATGCTCTAAAACAGCCATATTATCGAGCGGCTTTAAAATAAAATCCCAAGCACCTATTCGTAAAGCCTCTACTATATCATCAGAATCATCGCGGTTTGAAACAACTACAACAGCTGTTTCTGGTGACTCTCTTTTTACTACTTCAATTAATTCAAATTTATCTTTAGAAATTGATAACCCACTTAAAACGAGATCAGGTTTTTTTTGACGAAATACAGCCAACGCTTCATCTTTGCTACTTGCTTCAAGCATGCTAAACCCATTATCTTCCAAGTAATCAACTATCTGTTTACGAAATTTCGGTTCGCTATCAACACTTAAAATGCTTCCATACGTGTCGATCATAACACCTCTCTACGTGGTTAACTCTACAAGCTGAAATTTCGATCAGTTTTTCAAATATGATTCGTCACTACTAATATATAGTTCGTCTTGAACGAATACACTTAATTCAGTATCGACATTTGTGCTGCATGGCATGAAAATTGTGCTTTGGGGTGTGCGTATATCTACTACTTGCTATTATGGTGCCTTCGCAGGGGCGATGGTTTTAGTGCTTGCTTTTCCTTCAAGATCACCAACATTTTCACTATAGGGATCAAATTCATTTTCTGTGTCGGATTGTTCATTAAATAAATATCTTCGGCGTTGAAAATAAGCATCACGAATAAAGCTATATTCATCAAGCGCAACAACGTCAATAACGGTTTCATGACCCAATACGCGAGCACGTAAATCTAAGCCATCAACTGTTAATAACCCAAGCTTCCACCAGTCAGAATCTATCCATGGCCAAATACTTAGCGCAAAATAATCAACACCAATACCTATCCCATCGCGAATAGAGCTAGGTCCTAAAATAGGTAGAACGAGATATGCCGATTGCTTATAACCCCAATGATAGAGTGTTTGGCCAAAGTCTTGTTTACGGTGTTCAAGTCCGAGTGTTGTTGCCGGATCAAAAAAGCCTAAAATACCAACCGTGGAATTAATACACAAACGCGCGACATCATTCATGGCATAAGCAAATTTAAATTGCAGCAAATCATTTGCAAAATTAGATATTTCACGCAAATTATCAAAAAAGTTCCCAATTCCAGCTTGGAAGGGATAAGGAAGATATTCTCTATACATATATGCAGCAGGTTTAACAAGCGCTGTATCAAATGTTTTGTTAAACCCATACATTTCTCGATTGAATACTTCCAAAGGATCGTTTTGATTTGGGTTTGTTTTACTGCAACTTATTAAATTTAAGTTAGCAAAAATCATCAATGTAAAAAATATTATGCGGCGCAGCATGTTTTATCCATGTTATTATACTTTTTTAGTTTAGCTCTTAGATGGTAATGCGACTAATTTTTAATTAAAAAAAAGCCCTGCAAAGCAGGGCTTTCTATATTTATTTTAATCACCAACTAACTTGAGCTCTGAACCCAAATACGTTGAGATCAATATCAATTGGCAAGTCCATACGAACATAATTAGCCATAAACCTAACTCTTTCATTAACGTACCAGTTCAAGCCAACGGTTACACCATGTGCTCCACCTGTCATATCGTTAAGCGTATCAATGACTGGACGCGCAACATCACCTGAGAAGTTAGAAGTATCCGATGGTATTATCGACCCATCAAGAAGATTAACATAATCATAACGTGCTAACACTTCCCATGCGCCTTTACGTGACTGCGGATGAACCCACCCAAAGGTACCAGTATTAAAGTCATACTCTTTAATTTCGCCCGTTAACACATAAGAAGCCATGACATAAAACCCATGGTAATCTAAATCACCACCTGGAAAACGCGGATCGGTGACTGCGAAGAAATTTGGTCTATCTACATTAGCAAATATGTATTCGCCTTGCGCAACAAAAGACCCCCAACGCCCAGCTAATTCAAATCCCCAAACATCGTAGTGATTTGAGGAATTAAATGGAATTCCAGTGAATAATACTGGTGTTTGACGCGCTTGTAGCTCCATTCCTGAAATGAAATTAAAGTTATTTTGCGTATCATGTAAATCAACATAACGAGTAGAAATACCTGCATGATACACAGTGAAATCATTATGCACAGGCGAAAAGGTTATGCGAGCACCAGCTCCTAAAGGATCACTACCTGGAATACCAGTGGTATTAACAATTTGAGCAAAACCGACACTACTGGAAGAATAAAGACCTTGATTGGTACCTGAGCCAGGATGAAAAATGGCACCCGCTGCAGTAAACATTTGACCATGCCATTCAGCATATAAACCAAGCGCTTGATCTGGTGAAAATGCTTGCGAAGCAAGGGACATTTCCATAAATGGAAGATCGTTAGCGCTTTGCCAATTTTCCAAGCCCATTGGAACGCTGATTTGACCAATGGCAAACCATAAATTAGGGCATCCGGTATACCCTAAAAAGGCTTCACCAAAACTTGTACGTGCGGGAACGCCGGGAAGATCGCTAAAATCAAGATCCATTTTATAAACCCAGTTATCACCAACGCCCCCTTTTAAAGTTACCCTTGCACGACGAATATGAGAACCACTGGGGAAACCTGAGGTATCATTATCATCTCCGTCAAAAAAAACTTGATCAAGAAATAAACGACCACCAAGGGTAAACCAGTAATTATCATCATTCAGCTGAAATACTTCCAGGCCACCCTTAGAATCAACTGTCATGCCACCTAGTTCAGCAAATGCTGATAGCGGTGCAGTAGCACCAAGACCTGCAAGTGCCAACAAGAACAATTTGCTTTTTGTCATTTTGCTCATCTACAATCTCTCCCATTGGAATTGCATAGCAAACGCTTGCCAAACGGTGATCTACTCGCCCCTAATATAAGGGGGGTATTAACAAACGCTTTAATTATTTTTAAACTTAAAGATCACGGAAAGTTTTCCGGAGGCACACTATAGCGCTGTTATGCCCTTAACTTCAATACGATTTTGTTAAGCAATAATATTAATGGGGAGTATTACAGTTAACTAATCTAAAAAGATATCCTTCTGCAATAATTGATCGAGATCAACAGCGTACTGATTAAAATCTTTTTCACCTTTACTCCTTAAATATTCTTCATCAATAAAAAATTGGCCCGTCACTTTCTCACTGTTTTCTTGCAAAATCCCCAATGCTGCCTTAGCAACAATAGCCGGGATCCGGCTGGCTTTATAAACTTCGGGAGGAAATAAATTTTTAATCGCGGCAGTCGCAATTGTCGTTTGAGGCCATAGTGAATTAACGGCTATACGCCATTGTTGTAGCTCTTGCGACATGCCTATAGTACACAGGCTCATACCAAGTTTAGAAATGGTATAAGCAACAAAATCTCGATACCAATGCGTATTAATATTGATAGGGGGTGAGAGGGTGAGAATGTGAGGATTATCCGCTTCTTTTAGGTAAGGGATACATGCTTTTGAGCAAGCGAAAGTCCCTCTGACATTAACATTATACATTAAATCAAATTTTTTAAGGGGCGTATCCAACGTTGATGTTAAACTGATCGCACTGGCATTATTGATTAAAATATCGATTCTACCCAATTCTTTAACAACGGTATTCACCATATTCTGGATAGCATTTTCGTCTCGTATATCTAAAGGGATCGCTAATGCTTTGTTGCCAAATGCTTTTGCCTCTTCTTGGACAGTATATATTGTACCATCTAACTTAGTGTCAACTGATATTGTTTTACCAGTGATAACAATATTAGCACCATGCTGAGCTAAGATTAGTGCAATTTCTCTACCTATCCCACGGCTGCTGCCTGTGATAATAGCAGTTTTTCCTTTTAGTGACACGTTGATTTCCTTTTCTAATTTTTAAAGAGATAAAAGCGACCCTTTCAATTTACTCTAATTTTTCCAAAAGCTTAAGCAAACGAATTTTTGATACGGGTTCTGTTGTCCCTAATGATTGTGCAAATAAAGAAACACGTAGCTCCTCTATTTTCCAACGAAAGCTAACTATAAAACTTTCCGGATCCAAGACTTTCAATTTTTTAGTTTTGAGTTTCTTCATATATTCTTTATTAAGAAACTCTACTTCAGCTTGAGCTACCCTATCTTTGAGATCCTGTTGATTGATCTTATCTAAACGAATTTCAATGGCTTTTAAATACACAAGGTAACGCTTTAAAGCAAAAAACGGAATATCTTGAATAAAATTTTTGGGAAATAATCGATCTAGCTGTTGTTCAATATCCTGCAATAATAAAGGAGAACCTTTTCGTTTATATTTTTCTAATGTAAGAAGAACTTCTTCCCTCTTTTTTAGTATTTTTGATATAAGCTGAAAAAGATGATTTGCTATTTCAATAAATTGATGGCGATGTTTTAGGATCTTTACCTCAAATTCAGAACGAGATCGTACGTTTGAATTTGAAGTGATCCATAGTTGATAAGCGGTTCTCCATAGCAACGCATCCCATAGGTCTTCTTCAACATTTACCTGTGCATAAGATTTCAAAATTACCTTTTTAGTTGCATGAGGTATATTTTTTTTAAAGTATTGGCAAAGATCTTGCAGATAAAACAAAGACATTCTCGCCAACCCTCTTGCATGATAATATTCCGCTTCTTCATTTGTTTCAAAGAGCTCAATATTAACATGCGTTTTATGATCAACGAGCGCAGAATAATAGATAGCTTGATATTGCTCTTTTTTTACCTCTCTCAAAATCGGGATCTCGTCAAAATCCCATTGTGTTAGATCACTTTTTTCAGCCGTGGACCCAGTAAATAAAGTGGGATGCTGTTGTTTTTGTGACTCATAAATATCAATTAAAGAATCCCCACGTATTTCAACGCCATCCCTTGCAATAACTTTAAAATGCATCTTTAAGTACGCAGGTAACAAGATCCCTTGCCAAATCGAAGGCTCAATTAGAATTGTTGATTGCGCCTGTAAAAAATTGGCAAGCGCTAACTCAAAAGGACCTTGGGTTGGCAATAAACTTTCTTTCGCTTTTCGCACATAATCAAGCAATGGAAAAAAAAGTATTCGGATCCGTTTAGGCAAAGCTCTGATGTATGCTAAAATCTTATCTTCAAGTAACCCTGCTATTGGCCATGAAAAATCTTCGTCTTTGAGGGTAGGTAATGCATCGATGGGTAACATAATAGTTACACCGTCAATTTCACTTTCCAAATCAAAAATATATTCTAATTTAAAAGCCTGCCCTTTGATTTCTAAAGAGATAGGGAAGTTTTTCTCTATTTTCTGAATGAATGCAGGATCATTGATATCTTCTAGCGTAAAAACAAGAATATCATCGTTGTGATGTTTTAACCAATCAGTTAAAGTACGATCAGAATAAATCTGTGCTGGAAGTCGCTCATTATAAAACCGCATTATCCATTCGTCGTGAATCAAAACATGTTGCTTCCTTAAACGAGATCCAAGTTCCTCTAATTGCTGTAGAACCACTTTATTTTTTTGATAAAAAGACGCTTTTGTATTTAACAACCCTTCTACTAAACCTTGTTGTATAAAAATTTCTCTTGCTTGCTTAGGATCAATTTTTTCATAAACTATTTTACGACTTTTCACCAATTCCAAACCAAACAATGTAATTCTTTCATAAGCAATCACTTGTCCTCGATGAGGATCAAAGTGCGGTTCAAAGTAATTTCTCTTCAATAAAGATTTTCCAGCATCAATGATCCAACGACTTTCTATTGCTGCATTGTTCCTTGAAAAAGGCTGGGTAGTATGCACAATTTCATAGGCCATGATCCAAAGTGGTGGTTTTTTAAATATTGTTGATGATGGATGCAGCATAAACTTTAAGTTTCTGGCACCTAGATAGGTTTTTTTCTCTTGGTTGACACCAATGGAATCCAACAAAGCTATCAATAAGGATTGGTGTATAGCACTGTAGTCTGCCTCAACTTGATTGCGTTTAAATCCTAACTCTATCACTTTTGTTTTTAACTGATCGTAAACATCAACCCATTCGCAGATCCGTCTGAAGGAAAAAAAATTCTCTCGACATAACTTTCTAAATTTCTTTTCTGAAAGATCTGATCGCTTTTCCTGAATAAACCGCCATAAATTTAAGTAAAAAATAAAATCAGAGTTTTTGTCGTAAAATCGAGCATGTGCAAGATCGACTTTTTCCTTAAAATCAATTGGCCTTTCTCGAGGATCAATAATACTCAGTGCACTGCTAATAATGAGCAACTCCTCTAATGCACCATGATCGTTAGCTGCAATGATCGCGCGCCCTAATTTGGGCTCTATCGGAAACTCTGCTAATAATCGACCTATGCTTGTAATTTGTTTATGTTTGTCAATCGCACCTAACCTTTCCAATAACATTAATCCATCTTTTATATGCCGGTAATCAGGGGGATCAACAAATGGAAACGTTTCAACTTCTTTGATCCCAATAGCCAACATTTTTAAGATAACACCCGCTAAATTGGTTCTTAAAATTTCTGGTTCAGTAAATAAAGATCGTGTAAGCAGATCTTCTTCACTATAAAGCCGATAACAAATGCCTGGCCCGACTCGACCACAACGTCCTTTACGTTGTTCACTACTGGCTTGGCTAATGGGTTCTATAGGAAGACGTTGTAATTTCGTTCGATAATTATAACGGCTAATCCTCACCTTGCCAGAATCAATAACATAACGAATATTGGGTACTGTTAAGGACGTTTCAGCAACATTCGTAGCAACAATAATTTTTCTACTCGCACAACTTTCAAATATCTTTCGTTGTTCATTGGCGCTTTGCCGAGCATACAAAGGTAAAAATATAGCATTAAATTTGGCCTCTTTTAGCGAGAATATCACTTCCCAAATTTCTTTCTCGCCTGTTTGAAAAATTAAAATATCACCCGGTCCTTGCTGGCACGCTATCTTGACTGCTTCAACCACTTGAGCAATTGGATCTTCCTCTTCTTCATTTGTCTCGCTATCTTCATCCACTGTTTTTGATAAAATGAGCTTTCCTTGATCACATAAATAATGAACCTCAACAGGATAAGTTCTACCAGACACTTCAATAATAGGTGCGTTATTGAAAAACTTAGAAAACCGCTCTATATCTATAGTTGCAGAAGTAATAATAACTTTTAGATCCTTGCGCTTAGACAACAACGTTTTAATATAACCCATTAAAAAATCAATGTTTAAACTCCGTTCATGGGCTTCATCGATAATAATGCAATCGTATTGTCGCAATAACGGATCAGCATGCGTTTCAGAAAGCAAAATGCCATCAGTCATGACTTTAATTTGAGTATTGGGTTTTGATCGATCGGAAAAACGAATTTTAAATCCAACTTCTTCGCCTAAACAGCACTCCAATTCTTGCGCAATTCTTTGTGCGATAGTTCTCGCTGCAACACGCCTAGGCTGAGTATGGGCGATTTTTAGTGTTTGACCAAAACCCGCCTCTAAACAAATTTTGGGAAGCTGCGTTGATTTACCAGATCCCGTTTCACCAGCAACGATTACCACTGAGTTATTTTTAAGTGCTTGGATAATTTGATCTTTCTTACTCAAGATCGGCAAATCAGGATATGTCATTTTAGAGATCATTTAAATGAGATCTCCACTAGAATAATACTCAAGATAGCCAATACTGCAAATTCATTCTTTCTTCATCGGTTAAAGTTTCTTTTAACACAATTTCAGCAGTATCTAAGGGAGCAGGAACGAGCGTCGTTTTAATTTCTTTGATTAGATCTTGCCGAGAGATCAGTAATACAATCGTTTGATTTGGCTTTATGCGTTTCATTGTTTTTTCAAAAGTATCTGGATCAATGCGATAGCCATCAACGGCAATAATTTCATCTTGGGCGCTTAACCCACATTTTTGGGCAGCACTATTATCTAATACACTACTAATCAGAACTCGATTTTGTTGTGATTTATACCAAGTACAACCTAGGACACCTGCTTTAAACGGATTGTTATCGTTTTTGCCATTTTGTTTTTTCCCACCAAGATCTTCTGAGCCCATTGATTCTCTGATGCTGTATTTCAAACCAAAATGAGATAGGAAATCATCTATCGGTAATTCATTTGTGGTATATAATGCATCGTGTACTATCGTTGCAAGTGATTTTCCACCCAATTCTACAATCAGCTTTTCGATGCTTTGCTCAGCAACGCCACGGTTTTGGCAACCATATTCTCTCCATAACATGCGCATTACATCATCTAATGCGCTTTTTTGATTAGTCGCAACGCGTAAAGCCAAATCAAAAATTAATGCAATTAAAGCGCCTTTGGTATAATAGCTCACGGTCGCATTGAGAGAATTTTCATTTGGCTGATAAAACTTAGTCCAAGCATCGAAACTAGATTCTGTGACGGTTTGTCTCCTGCTGCCAGGATTGCGCAATAATTTGGTTATATTTTGTGCTAATAAATCAAGATATTTTTCTAAGGGGATCACTTTTGAACGAACTAATGCTAAATCATCATAATATGAGGTAAATCCTTCAAAGGCCCATAACTGCCTAGTGTATACTTTTTCATATAAGCGATAAGGCGAAAAACATTCCGGTTT
>Ga0364914_10038_pt2 | contig 38768 bp, 42 predicted proteins | sample ExccelJu500001D3_3_FD_206954 | JGI IMG/M metagenome (GOLD analysis project Ga0364914, IMG submission 206954) | Enriched cells from Trout Bog Lake Hypolimnion, Wisconsin, USA - BchlTB.June25.5000.01.D3 | ecosystem: Environmental > Aquatic > Freshwater > Lake > Hypolimnion/Profundal zone | place... | reverse complement strand
GGCTACCTATTTTTTGTAGCTTGCCTGTCAGGGGTGAGCTACCAGAAACTCCAAATGATCGCGCATATGGTAATCATCCCCTAGAACCAAAGTAATCAGAAGTAGAATTTTCTCAATTAGAGGAGTTCTACATGAAGCGTTCTAAATTTACCGACAGCCAGATCATGGATGCCCTAAAACGGGTAGATGCTGGCTTAGCCGTTCCAGAGGTCTGCCGTGAACTAGGTATCAGCACTGCGACTTTCTATAAGTGGCGTGCCAAATACGGTGGCATGGACACCTCCATGATGGCTCGCATGAAGGAGCTTGAGGCTGAGAACGCTCGACTTAAGAAGATGTATATCGAAGAGAAGCTTAAAGCGGAGATCGTGACTGAAGCCCTCGCAAAAAAGTGGTGAGGCCGTCTCACAGACGTGAGATGGCCCAGCGGGCAGTGAGTGATAAAGCAATCCCCATTCGCTTGGCGTGCGAAGCCTTTAGGGTCAGCGAGTCTTGCTACCGCTATGAAGCAAAGAACAACGCCGAGAACGAACTCATTGCTAATTGGTTGATCCGCTTGACCGATAACAATCGTAACTGGGGCTTTGGCCTGTGCTATCTGTACCTGCGCAATGTGAAGAACTTCAAATGGAACCACAAACGGATCTACCGTATTTACAAGGCTTTAGAGCTCAACCTACGCATCAAACCCCGCAAGCGTTTGGTACGAGATAAGCCAGATGCTTTGGTAGTGCCGCTAAGCATTAACCAGGTGTGGTCAATAGATTTTATGCATGACCAGTTGCAAGATGGCAGATCGATCCGCCTCTTCAATGTGATTGATGACTTTAATCGCGAGGCATTAGGTATTGAAGTGGACTTCTCATTACCAGCAGAGCGAGTGGTTCGTAGCTTAGATCAGATCATTGCTTGGCGAGGTAAGCCTTGTGTGATTCGAGCGGACAATGGTCCGGAACTTGTCAGTGGCAGACTCATGGAATGGGCAGCAAAGCATCAAATCTACATACAGCATATCCAACCAGGTAAGCCACAGCAAAATGCCTATGTAGAACGCTTTAATCGCACGGTGAGATATGAATGGTTATCTCAGCATTATTGGGAAAGTATTAACGAAGTTCAGGAGTTTGCAACGCAATGGATGTATAAATACAATCATCAACGTCCAAACATGGCATTGGGCGGCATCACCCCGAAACAGCGACTGGCCATGGTTGCTTAATTAATCCTACTTCTGAGAGCGGTGGTTAATGGGGGGATTACCGACCCTTTAGAGAGGGTCTTGAAATTTTCTTATATGCCCATGGAGCCAACCAAGCAGCTGCACCAACTAGCCCTGACAATAGCGCTAAATAGTTGAGCCAGCCAACTGTATCTTTGCACACTTTTTCACCCTCTTAAATTTGGTTAAATACAATTTTGAATAATTAGCCAAGCGGAAACTAATTCTTTTGTAATTCCTGAGCAAAAAAGGCGCGATCAATTGCTGGTCTTCATCCAAGACAATACGCAAAATAGAAATTAGATTTTCAACCCAATTCTAGCCATACGAGCCTCAATTTTTACTTGAGCCCAAGGTGCAATATTCACATACTCAATTTTTTCGTATGGGTACTTGCGAATAGTGGCGGCATGTAGGCCAATGAGCTCATTGGCAATAACTACACCAGGCTCATCTAGAGTAACTGTATCTAATGCAATCTGGACACTACCGCATAGAATTTTAAATATTCCAGAATCTCTGGGATTGGGCAGCTCTTCAATAATGAAATACAAAACCCCATCCTGATATACGGGGTCTGAGAATGAATCTATGAAAAATTGCTTGAGCTCAGAAAGAAATGTCTTAACTGACATGATCCACCGCCATTTCAGAAAAGCATCAAGATCATGGCGCAAGAATCCATCTTAAATAGGGTGCTCATGGTTTAGGAAATCCCCCCCCCATTCCAATCTACTACATCCCCGTTAGGCTGGTAGCCAGGAACTAATTTTTTAAGCATACTTCTAATCAACTTACCATCGCATGCATCCAAGGCAACATTAAGCTTTTCAAGTTCTTCCTGCAAATCACCCCAAGATAAAAACTCTTCATGTGCCTTCATGATTTTGGGGTGAGCCGTTGGCTGTGGATTATCACCAATTAGGAGTTCTTCGTAGAGCTTTTCCCCTGGACGTAAACCAGTGACGGCAATCTCTATGTCACCATGAGGGTGAGCTTCATCCCTGACCAATAGACCCGATAAATACACCATCTTGACAGCCAAATCATGAATACGCACGGGCTCGCCCATGTCTAATACAAATACATCGCCCCCAACAGCCATGGCACTCGCCTGAATCACCAACTGCGCCGCTTCAGGAATCGTCATGAAATAACGCGTCACTTCAGAATGCGTCAGGGTAATGGGGCCACCTGCCGCAATTTGAGCGCTAAAGAGTGGTGCTACTGACCCCGATGAGCCCAGCACATTACCAAATCGCACCATCGAAAAATTCGTTGAATGATCGTCTTTAATATCCGCCATTGCCTGCAAAACGAGTTCAGCAATGCGCTTGCTGGCACCCATGATATTCGTGGGTCTGACAGCCTTATCGGTGCTCACTAAAATAAAATTGCTTACACCGCACTCTAAACTCGCTTGGGCGCAGGTGAATGTTCCAAATACATTATTGCGAATGCCTTCAGCAGGATTTTGCTCTACCAACGGAACATGCTTGTAAGCTGCTGCATGAAAGACCGTATTGGGCTGATGAGTTCTAAAGATCTTTCGCAACAAATCACTATCTCGAACCGAAGCTAAGCAAGCCACTAACTTGATTGGCAAAACTGGGTGAGACAGGGAAGCTTGATCATTACCGCCATTCGCCAAATGATCCCCATTAAGCCCGGTAACAGCCTTTTTTAATTCCTCATAGATTAAATAGAGGGAGTGCTCACTACTGTCAAGCAAGACTAATAATTTAGGAGAAAATTTTATAATTTGACGGCAGAGCTCGCTACCAATGGAGCCGCCCGCTCCTGTAACCAAGACAACTTGGTTACGAATATTTTTTTCTAATAGCCCTACTTTAGGCGCAACTACTGCTCTGCCGAGCAAGTCATTCATATCTAAATCATGTAAGTCTGAAATCCTCACCCGCCCAGAGGCTAAATCAATGAGTCCTGGCAAGGTGCGAACGCGTACGCCACATCCATTTAATGAGGCGATAATTTCGCTTCTTCGATTTTGGCTGGCAGAGGGAATAGCCAGAAGCACATCTGTAATATCTAGTCGACGTACCAGGTCCTGCAAGTCCGTATTGGGATGCACAGAAATTCCATTAATCGTACTTCCCTGCAAATGAGGATCATCATCAATAAAACCTTTGACCAACATTTCTTTATTGCTAGATATGCCCAATGCCAATTGACGACCTGCTGAGCCGGCACCATAAATCAGGGCAACAGGTTGAGCTCGGTGAAATGACTTTTGAACATTGTTGATGCTGCCTAACCAATAGCGAACAAAGTATCGACTGGTACCAATTCCGATAAATAAGAGGATGGGCTGAATAACTCCAATCGAGCGAGGCACGTCATCCACTCCAAAGAGTGTAAATGTGCAGAAGAATAAGCCGGTGTAAATGAGGAAAACGCGCGCCATTGAAGCGAGTGCAGCCGAGCCAACATATCTAAAAATAGCCCGGTATAAGCCAAAAGAAATAAAGAGTGGAAATGAAAATCCAATGGCGGCAATAAGAACCATCCACTGCTGGCCTTGAAAATGACCCCACTGGTCTAAGCGAAGCCCGAAAGCTAACCAAACACTGAATGCGCAAATAAGGACATCACAGTACATCACTACGCCCCTCTTAACTGGCCGAGATAGATTAAGTAATGACTGTTTAGTTGCGTTAATTGGCACGATTTAAATTATAAATTACATAGGCAAAAAGAGGGGGATATTAGCCCTTATGGCGCAGATTAAGTATTCAAATCAAAAATTTACTCAAAATAAGTCTTTGTGCGTGAAAGGTAATCAAACCAGAGCAGTGAAATAAAAAAGAAGTCAGTCTCAGCAGCATTACATCAAATTAATGAGAGACTCCAGTTCGTCGAACTACCCTTAAGAAGGTTAGACCCAATATCTTCATATCAAACAAGAAGGACTGTTTCTGGAGATACTCCACTTCATATTGCACCTTGACCGGAATCGATAATTCATCTCGACCATTAACTTGCGCCCAACCGGTTAATCCTGGTAATAATTTATCCACCCCATATTGGGTACGAAGTGCAATTAAATCATCTTGAATAAAAAGCGCTGGACGAGGACCAACAAAACTCATATCACCAGTAAAAATACTCCATAGTTGAGGCAGTTCGTCGAGGCTAGATTTTCGTATAAAGACACCAATAGGAGTTAAATACTGCTCAGGATCTGTGAGTAGGTGCGATGCTAATAAAGGGGTATCTTTATGCATGCTTCGAAACTTAGGCATTAGAAATGGAATATTACATCTGCCAACACGTGGGGACCAATACAAAACCGGCCCCGGCGATGATAACGCAATAATAATGGAAATAAGAATAGATAAAAGGATGAAAGGTATAAAAAAAATAAAACACAACAAAATGTCAAAAAAACGTTTTTTTAAAAAATAGGTTGGTAGTTGAAGACTCATGATGGAATTTAGCTTTATTAGATTAATAAATATGCTAATCTTTATTTTGTAATTATATTAATTTTGTAGTTTGAACATAATTCTTTTAGTTGAACAAGGGTAACTAAGTCGCTGGACGAAATATTATTACTATAAACATTCTCACTAAAACAATTTATCAAAATAAGATATATCTTTTTTGGCAAGAAAAAACTAAGTTTATCTACAAAAAAAATTAGCGATGGTAAATTAATGCAATTCAAATTTGGGTATAGTAGAGATCTTAAAATAGATAATTGAAGATTATGCGATACAAAAATTTTATGCGCACAAAATGGATCTATCGCATTTGTGATTGCAACCGCTATCTCCGATCGGTCGCAAAATGTAATAATAGTCTTGAAATTAAAATACCCCAAAATAGGAAATTTAATAAATATTTTGATTATCTTTTGTAAAGATGAATTTGTATGGCTTTTACCTAAAATTGAAGCAGGATAAATTACTCTAGAAAGTGAGTATATTTTAGGGATGCTTTCAACCCAAATGTCAAAATCTTGTTTAGTCTTTCCATATAGATTGATAGGCCTATTTTTGATTACGAGTCTTGGGGTAATTGAGCCCTTATAAAAATTTCCCAATGCAGCAAGTGAGGATAAATATATAAATCTAATATTAAACTTTAAACAAAATAGAGCAATATGCTTAGGAAGAATAAAATTAGCAAAATTCATTTTCTTTAAATTTCTGACTTCACCACCAATATATACGATATTTTTAATATTATTAGAATTTAAAATATCAGATATTTCATTATTTATTGATTCAATGTTGTCTGAATCTAATTTCAAAAAAATTGCAACTGTAGGGTAACCAATTTTTAATAAATAATTAAGAATAAATTCACAAAAAGATCCTTCGTTACCAATAAGTAAAATAGGTTCAAAATTATTCATTGTATAAATTAATCAAAGCAGTCAGACCGGATTTGTAAGAAAAAATTTCGTGGTTAAATGGCAATAATTCTGATTTTACATCAAGGTATTTAGACAATTGAAGTCTATTTGAAAAAAACATAAACCCCTGAATTTGACATTATAGACAACGAATCTTCAACTTCGCTCGAGATAATAAGGGCATTTTTAGTGAGACCAGCCCAATAAGGATTAAATGATTGGGAGCAATGACGATACGGCATAATAATTGCAATAGAGGATAACATTAAATCATAAGCATCTATATCAGACAAAGGTCCGAGAAAAGTAACATTAGCAAAATTTATTAACAATTCCTTATATTTATAATTTGATGGGCAGGTTCCAATTATAAATAGGTGACGAAGTTTATTAATGCAATCTGTAGCTAAATAATAATCTAATATTCGATCTAAACCCTTATAGTGTTCAACTCGACCAATGAATACTATAGATCCATTTTTTTGAATAGGGGAATATACTTTCTTTTCAATTGGCGGTATAAGAGGTGGCAACGGGATATAGATATATCTTTTACTCAAAAAAAACTTATTTTTAAATACATCATTATAAATTATTACTTTAGAACTAAAAAATGAATTGATAAATGCAACAATCCACTGAAAATAATTGAAAAAGCTTCCAGGATGAGGGGTGACATCATGCCATGAAACAATTACTCTTGTAAATGTAAAATAGGAGAAAAAATGAATAAATAAAATAAATGGACTATACTCACCGTTAATAAAAACTATTACCTTGGGCCTTAATCTGATTAAATTTAGCAATACGCCAAAAATAAATTTGATATGGGAACTATCTTTTCGTGATAAAAAACTATACTTAAGATTTAAATTATCAGAAAGTAATTTTTCCCACCCTCGTCTATGATGAAACATAGCTCCACGATCACTCAAACTTACAAAAATAATCATTTTATTTTATACAAAAGAAATAAAAAAACTAATTGCACCAACGATAGGCAAATCATAGAAGTGGCAACGCTGATAACTGGATTTAAGCCAACTATAATTAATATCGAAGCTAAAATTGTAAAAAAGAAAGCTGATATAACCCATTTTATTGCCAAATTTATACAGTCCATTACGTCTAGAGAAGAACGAATTTGAGCTAGAAGAGCTGTGAAAGCCAAATTAATTATAGGTGTTATTATGAGGTACCACCAATACTCCTTTTTAATAGAAAGAAAATAGGCTAATAAACCCACACCAATATAAGTAATTAGAAAAATAATAAAATTATTAAGAACAATATTTGACTTATAGTTATAGTGTAAAATGTCATCAAATATAATTTTTTCTAAAATTGTAGTCACAATAGCTAAACCAGAGAGGCAGAATATTAAGTGCTGAATGTCCAGATAATATTCTGGCGATAAATAATATTTTGTAAAAAAATTAATAACAATTATTGGCAGCAGTAAAGCTAAGTCGATACTTGATCGTAATAAAATTGACTCCACAATCTTATTATTAATTAAAAATATATTTGGAGCTTCAAATATTGTCTCACCTATAATAAGCATTGGAATTACTGGGGCGAATGAAATTACAAGCAAAAGCCAATTGCTTTTGAAAAAAAATAAAGTTAATGCAAATCCAGATACAAGTATTATTTTTAGCAGATTGCTGGACTTCCGAATTTTTCCAAACTTTTGTATGCAGGTTCTTGAGAATAATAGACAAGTAACACCTAGAATTGGTAAAAAAGGAATGAGTAATACCGAAAATATTATAATGCTCCATACCGATATAGTAATTTTTTCTTTTATTTCAAACTGGGCGCCATACAAAAGAAAAATAGTGGCTAAACCTGCTAACTGTTGAGAAGTAACATAAATGAAAATAATATTTGAATTGTTATTTTCGCCGGAATACCTATACAATAAAATACTAGCTAGAGATGCAATAACAGAAGCTATTATGGAGGTTAGAATTCTTAACTTCAAGATTGATATTTATGTCTATTAAATTTAATAGGAAGCGAATTTTTATGCACTCCATATCCAAGAGCTATTAATGCTTTATATATTGCATAATAAATTATTGCCCACTGGAATCCTGAAAAACTAGATGTAATTGTCCATACTGCATATAACCTTAAAGAAGCTAATGCTGGATCTTGACCATACAAAAAAATATATTTATAGTTATATTCAATTGATTTTCCCATAATATATCCTGCTAAACAGGATATTAAGACACCAAAATATCCAAAATTTAGATAGGCCTCGATAGGCAGGGTAACATTAAAACCAAATCCATAATCCCAATATTGGCTGCCACCATAAAATCCATTCAAAATATCTTGACCATTATAAATTTCAAGTGAATGACGTAAATTATGAGGTATTAAATTGAATATATTATTGAAAATTGATATTCCGTATGTATAATTGTTGTCTTTTAGATATTGGATGGTCAACATCCAAACCTCAGTTGCATCCCCATCCGGCCTAAGTAATATTTTCTCTAAAAAAGACTTGGATTCCTGTACAACAGTATTATCTACGAATATCCCAACTAATATATCCTTCGAAAATAGTGTTAATAACATTAATATCACTAAGGCTATCGATTGGAATTTAAATATTTTTCTCTTGTCATGAAACATTACTAAGCTTATAGATATTATTATGAAAACAATGAAAAATCCACGTTGGGCTAAAATACTAGTAATAACAAATAGAACAATGCTTTTACTCATACCCACAATGAACTTACCATAAAAAATTGCTAGTACTGCATGAATAGTAGAGGCGCAAAGCAAAACAGTAACAAATGGGAATATGTACCGTAGCATTGGATTCTGCATAGAAATTGTAGTTGTTCTATTTACAAAAAGTATTTCCACACCGCCAATATAAAGAAAAACTAAACAAGAGATAATAGACAGTATAAATAATAAATTTTCTAATTTTTTATTTATACAAATTCTACATTGCTTGGTAAAATTATTTGCATTAACTAATTTAAAAAGGCCAATAAACATGCCCACTAAAAACATGAATATATTTATAGATGCCGCAAGATATCCAAACTCATAATCCATCATAGAGAAATAATCTCTAGTAATTTCAGAGCCGCCATTAATTAATATTGCATATGGCCTAAGTACCATAGCGTAAATGATAAAAATTATCAGAAAATAATTAAGCGAGGGAACTCTCATTACTAGATATAGACTAATAATGAGAGTGATAATAGTTATAGATAATGATAAGAAATACATTTATTAATTTTTAGTATATGCAATATTTTATATTAATTTAAATTGTTTTCTCAAAAATCAAATTATAAATCTTAAGATTTATGCTCTACGCTTTAACTACTTTTATTTGAGCATGAAATATATAATTGAGTGATTTTTTCTAGTACATTTTCACTTATAAATCGTCGAGCAAATATTCTAGACTGATTTTGGAAATTAAGAAATTTATCCTTATCACCAGCAATTAAATTTATGCATCCATAAATTTCGCACTCGGATTTAAATGTTAACCCAGTTACTCCATCTTGATATGCATCTTTTACGCCATAAATATCTCTAACTATTACAGGTATGCATTGAGCTTGGGCCTCGATTAATACATTACTAAAACCCTCTCGAAACGAGGGCTGAATTAATATATCGATATTTGAAAATATTAATTTTTTGTCTGATATGCCGCCATAATAATTTACATTAGGCATTTTTGATACTTGATTTAAAAATTCTAACTCCATAGCTGTATCGTCTATCTCACCATATATTTCCAAAGAAATATTATTTTTAGACCAGCTTGCAAATTCATTCAATAGCTTAAATATTCCCTTATCTTGACTTATTCGCCCAACATAACCCAGTCGGATATTGTTCTTATCATATAATTTTGCAGGGTCATCAAATAAATATTTTGACACTCCATTGATAGACCCTAATCCTGGTGCTACTAGATTTTGAAACCTATCAAAGCCTTCTGATTTGAGGAATTTTACTTGTGCGCTAGAGTCACAATATACATAGTTTGCTTTTTGGCAAATAAGTCTATCAAGATATTTATATAAGTATCTTTTAATGCCGCCTTGGGTTGCCCATACTTGCCCCGTAAACCAATGGATCCACTTTGACTCACCCCTAGATTTTATGAAATAATACATAACTAAAAAAAGTCCAGAAATTGGGTGACTTGATACGATTAAATCAATATTTTTTTCGTTATTTAATTTTCTTCTGAACCTAAAGTAATGTGATAAAAGATGTATATATGAATTACGTTTATTTTTGCTTGTTACTTCATCATTATCTATTAAGTAATAATTAGGAAGGAAAATATTATTATTTTTTCCATATTCAATATGCCAAATTATGAAATTTTTGTATTGTTGGCCTATGGTTATAAAAAGGATATTGGGCAATAATTTAATCCCCATATATATACCAATCATCAACTTGAGATATTTCTTTATGAACTCGTTTATAACCATTAGAAGTCAATAAATTAAATATTTTTTGTCTCATCTCTGAATAATTATGCTCAACAGTTATCACTAAAAATTTATATTTATTATGATCAATAGCCGCTAAAATATCATATTCACCCCCCTCTACATCTATAGATAAATAGTCGATTACATGGGGGGCCCGATGAAAATCTAACATATCATTTAGTGAGATAGTATCAACTTGATATGAATTTCGTTGATTTCTTAGTCTGGCTAATTTATCACCACCTTGATAAATCGACATTTGAGACAATCCCGTACTTTTAACCTCACTAAATAAGACTGTTTTTCCTGTTTCAGAATATACACAGCGCTCATCTATTCTTGACTTAGGTCGATTTAATCTTAAATTTTCGTGAAATTGTTTTGATGGCTCGGCTAGTATCCCCGTCCAAGCATAATTTTTTTCAAGGATATAAGTATTTGATAAATTTAGACCATCTGTTGCACCAAATTCAATGTAATAGCCCTCCAATTTAAATCGAAGCTGTGACAAAACAAATAAGTCTTGCAAAAATTGACTCTTACTTTTAGGGAAAATATTAAGCAATAATGGTTGAAACTCTTGAGGCGTTGCCAAAAGTAAATCATATAACCCAGAATTTCTAGATGCTGCATTAAGACTATCTAAGCTTTTTTTTCTAATAATTACATACCCTATTTGCGATAACAACTTTTGAATAATGTTTATCAAGTAATTTTTATACATAATTTGCTTTTTATTTTTTCTCTTAGTTTAAATCTTTTTATATTTTATACTATTTATAATATTTAATATTGATGCTGAAATTTCTACAGGTAATTTATTAATTAATAGTAGGTAAATGAATAATCTTAAGCTATTCTTATACCCCCATTTTAAAGATCCAAATCCGTAATTTTTGGCACTAATAAATATAAATTTATTCCTTAGCAATACTAAATAATATTTATATACTTCAAGATTACTTTTAATATCTGAATTCCAACTGGATATACTTTCGGTATATCCGAGAAATAGTATTTGCTCTGGAGCAAGCTGTAATGATTTAGATATATATATACAATCCTTAGTTAGAGTGAGGGGGGTAAGTATTTTATTGCTTCCTATAAAATTTATGCGCTCTTTATTCCAAAACTCTAGCATGAGCTCTTTTCTTCCAATTTGAATTTTATCATCCAACATGAAGGCTTTAATTGGGGTGCTATGCATTGCAATTAGTATTTTATTACCACGTCCAGCATCGAAATATTCCTTTAAGAGCGGTAAGTTGTTTGCCTCACAAAGTGAATCAGATCTCATTTTTATAACCAATGGCCTTGTTGCATTTTTTATACCGTTCGAGGAGCTTATTAATAATCTTTTAAAATTCCTAATTGGTAAAAATTCACCATCGACTTCACCAGGATCTTTATTTAATATGTACTTTACAAACTCTAAGTCCTCAACGATGCCACACCATGTAGAAAATATTATTTCTGATTGTGGAAATAATTTGTGAATGTCGTTTAATAAATCATTGGTAGTTAGGCCACTTTTATCTATATAAAATGGCCCCTGAATAATGAATGTAATTTCATCATTTCTCATCTACAGCCTGAACTCAAATATTTTCTTTATTTCCAATAGACATTCATTGCCATAATAATTATATTCAACATTAATATCTTGGCTTAATTCCTCTCGCAGGGTAGTCTGCTTGTAAGCAAGGAGATATGCCCTTTTGATAGCATCTACATCGAAAGGATTTGTAAAAATTTCGTTGGCCCCAGCTACCTCCGGTAGTGCGCTGATAAAAGAAGTTACAACTAATTTATTGAAATGCTGAGCCTCAAGAACTGGCAATCCAACCCCCTCCTCTACTGAGACGACACTTACAAACAGGCAGTTTTGATATAGCCATTTCATCTCTTGATCTGTTATGTTTGAAAGGTAAATTACCCTACTATCATGTATTCTCTGGACGTCTTTCTCAGAATTTGTTGCGTTTTTTAAGCACACGAAATAAAGATCATTTACCTTCATCTGTTTAAATCCATCTATTGCTCTTGAGGTATTTTTTGAAGGTTTTGTCCCTGCTGGATGAAAAATAAATTTTTTATCTTCAAGTTTTTTCGTCCCAATCGATAAAATATCATCCCAGTATTCACAATTAATTGGTGTCGATAAATACTTAATCTTTTTATGATGACGGACATTGAGAAATGTTATGCAATCAAGAAATGCTGAGGCTGTCGGTACTAATACAAAATTTGAATTTCTTACTCCAAAGTTTGATAAGAATCCATGTATTGCCCATCGAAAATTTTTCACATATTTTTTTTTCCACATCATGTCAGGAAGAAAATAAAAATATTTTATTCTTCCGCTTAACTGAAGGAGCTTTAATAGTGGAGACCAAAGAGGATATATGAATGTTACGACAATAATCGAATTTTCTCTATTTTTAATTAACTCTATTAGAAGGAAAATCTCTACTGCCAAACTGCTTAAATACCTCCCGCCTGGGATTCTTGACCCATATACACTTAATCTTCCAGTTAAATACTTTTCAAGTATTTTTTTTGGTTGAATTATTTCTGAATTAAAATTTAATGTAATTAATCTTGAGTTCAGATCTTCGATAACTCTATCGGTTCCCGTATTTGATTCAAGGCTAACTAAATAGATTTTTAGTTTCGTCATATTATAATTTTTTCACCTCTAGAGGCAATTAATTTCACCTACTCTATATATTTATCATCTTTTGCCCCAGGAAACTTCACAACTGTCGTAATTACATCTGTAATTGCTAAAAAGTCAGTCGCTTGGTTCGGTTCGATTAAAATAATATCGCCCGAGTAGTAGGTAACACCATTCATCCTTACTTCGCCATCCACAATGACAGTAATTTCTGTAGCAATCTTATGATGGTGAGCTGGCTCATACTCTCCTCCCTTGTATTTTTTTACGGCAACTTCCACTTCTTGTGTTATCAAAGCGGATGGTTTAAAGTTACCTACAAACCAACCCTTGACCATATCCCTTAAATTAAATACTTTCATTTAAGGTCTCGTGCCAGCAATGATTCATACTCACCAATCTTTTGAGGACTATAAAGAGTGTGGTAATGATCATTTAAAACTTCAAAGTGTCCCACCTTTTTATTGGCCAATATAAAATTATTGAATACGGGGGAAATAAAATATTGCCCATCAATATTGGTGCCGTTCTTAATCGAGTCCATGCCATGTTCGACAAAGTTTGACCCGCATTTATACATATATAGCCCTGCAATTGCATGTCGACTAATTGGTCTTTTTTCAGCTGTTTCTATCACAAAATTTTGCTCGTCAAGTCGCACATAAGACCAACGAGGATGTACTGAATTAAAAGTTAAGCACGCAGCATCCAAGTCACTAGCCATAAATTTCTTGACCGGCACACCAATTCCATTGTCAAATAACTGATCTGCGTTAGCTATGACCAGTGGTTCGTCTTGGTTAATGTGCTCTATTGCCAATAAAACGCTACACAATGCCCCACGCGTATCGGCTCGCAACTTAATAATTTCCGGCTTTATGGGGCTTAATAAAATAAGGGTGTTATCAAGGTGGTATTTATCGCATTCATCCTGCTTAACAATGAAGATTATTTTTTTAAAATCCATTCCTTGAGTTAAATTATCAATAACGTGCTCAATCATGGATTTACCAGCAATCTCAATCAAAGGCTTAGGGTAACCATACTCTTCAATACTAAAGAATTTGGAATTCGAGGCAATTGGAATAACCAGATTCATAGATTTCCCTCAATTTCTTGAATACGATTACTGATGTTTTCTAAATTCACATCATTGACATCATTAACCACCAAAAGATGGGCTCCTGAGGCCTTGGCTGCCTTGATTCCATTCTCGTTATCCTCCAGAATCAAGCACTCGTCCGGCCTTAAGTCGAGTCTATTTATAGCAGTAATATACATTTCTGGATGAGGTTTTGCCTCCTTCACATCTTCGTTTGATATGTAAAATTCGAAATATTCAATGATGGCGGCCCGCTCAAATAAAACCTCCATTGTTTTTCGAATGGAATTCGAACAAGCGGCCATCCTGTAACCGTGCGCTTTTAAATTCGAAAGTGCGTATTGATGATTGAAGGTGGGCTTACATTTTGCGTAACCCAGCTGGAAGGTAAACTCCTGCTTCATATCATTAATAAAATGATGTAAAGCTCTTGGTAAGCCACGCTCTAATGTTAGCATTTCTAACTTTTTCTTGGTCGGCAAGCCATCATAAGTGACTAGATGGTCATAACGGCTAATCTCCATCCCAAATAGGGATAAGGCTTGATTTAGCGCCTCATAATGCCAATCTTTTGCATCAATTAATACACCATCCATGTCAAATAATATAGCCTTGATTTTAGACATGAAAATACTCCTTAGCTTCTAAAGGAAAATCTGTGCATAGCGATATAAGTGGATTTTGCTGAAGGTGATTTTTTTTCATAAAATCCCAAAGCTCACTATGACCTCGGCCATGTAACTCAGGCGAGACAATAGCTACCTGTTTATTTTTTTTAAGCAGTCCATTGATAATCGGAAGATCGTACCACTCACTCTCAAAAGCATCCAACCAAACACCGGTACTTTTATTAAGAAATGCTGGGCTTTGCTCATACTCGCTTAAGCGGGTGAAGGTTGGAATTCCTTCAGAAAAATATCCCCTCATATCAGGCACAGACATATCAAATGCAAAATATTTTTGCATGCCCAAATCTTCCGCCATTTTTTTTACCAATGACTGCAGACCATCTGCTTTTATATTTAGCGCCATTAGCCCATCATTGCGAGTAGTCGCATATAGATTTATAAATTCTCTAATTGGCATTGCATCGCCTCTTGGCAAATCATGAGATACAACGAGATCACCATTCAAATCGCGAAAATCGGTTTCAATACCAAAGCCATTTTCTAACGCACGAGTAAATGCGATAGATGTATTCTTTTCTGACGGATCCAACCAAAATCCCCTATGAGCAATTATTTGCATGATGCAATCACCCGCTTTGATATGGGATTTTCAAGGAAGTAATTAAGATCATACGGAATTCCAAGGCCATACATACCTTTTCCTTCGGATCCAATATTAAAGACCCCAATTTTTTGCCCATCTGAAATAAGCTGGTTATAAACAGGCGCTACATAAAATTCACCATTGACGCGTTCATCCCTCTTAATCATCTCCTTGACGCCCGCAACGAAATCACAGCCTCTTTTAAAGTTATAAATACCGACAGTTGCTTCGTCTGAGATCACTTCCTTTTCTACAACATGGGTCACCAAACCATCGGCGCCCATTCCAGCAAAAGACCACTTTGGATCACTGGCCTTCATTGTCATAATTAGACCATCCAGCTCATCAGCAGCGATTTTATTTAAATAGTGGTCAATATCAGCATCCACATATTGATCGCTATTGGCAATCATCAAAGGCTCATTACTATTAATCAGTGATTGGGCTGCAAGCACGGTACATGCAGCTCCTTCGGTAATTCCTTCTAATTCAATAAGTACGCTATCAGGCGCCCATTTCTTAAATTTATCTGCTAACCCATAGGCTTTTACATGCTCTTTTTGGCAAATAAAGATAAAGCGGTGGGAGGCATCAGGTTTTAGATTTTCAATAACAACTTGAATCATCGGAATTCCGTGAATAGGGATCAAGGGTTTTGGATCCTTATAGCCCGCTTTGCCAAACCGGCTACCCGCTCCTGCCATAGGAATAACAATATTAAGCAATTTATAACCCTCGTTTCAATTTGCCATACCAACTGCGACACTAAAGCCATGCTTACTCAGTAGTGCATGTTGTTTGGCCTGGTCTAAGTCATTAGCCACCATCTCGACGATCATTTCATCGAGGGTAATTTCAGGTACCCAGCCCAGCTTTGTTTTTGCTTTAGTGGGATCACCCAATAAGGTTTCCACTTCGGTTGGTCGGTAATAGCGTGGGTCGATCTGTACAATCACATCACCTACTTTTAAGGCTGGGGCTTTATCGCCATCAATACTGGCAACGATAGCTTTTTCATTCTCAGCAGTACCCTCAAATTTGAGCGTGATGCCCAAATGTTTAGCACTGCGGATAATGAACTCCCGCACAGTAAACTGGACGCCAGTTGCAATGACAAAATCATCAGGCTGATCTTGTTGAAGCATCAACCACTGCATACGGACATAGTCTTTAGCGTGACCCCAGTCGCGCAGCGCATCGATATTACCCATAAACAAACACTTCTCTAAACCTTGGGAAATATTCGCTAAACCACGAGTTACCTTACGTGTGACAAAGGTCTCACCTCGGCGCTTTGACTCATGATTAAAGAGGATGCCGTTACAGGCATACATGCCATACGCTTCACGATAGTTCACGGTAATCCAGTAGGCATACATCTTGGCTACTGCATAAGGGCTTCTTGGATAAAACGGAGTGGTTTCTTTTTGGGGGATTTCTTGCACTAGGCCGTAGAGCTCGGAAGTAGAGGCTTGGTAAAAACGGGTTTTCTTTTCCAGGCCAAGGATGCGAATGGCTTCCAACATCCGCAGTGGGCCCATTGCATCGACGTCAGCCGTGTACTCAGGGGACTCGAATGAAACAGCTACATGCGATTGCGCGCCCAAGTTATAAATCTCGTCGGGTTGGCATTCTTGAATAATGCGCACCAAATTACTGGTATCCGTCAAATCACCGTAGTGCAAGATTAAATCTGGGTGATTGACATGCGGGTCTTGATATAAATGATCGATGCGCTCAGTATTAAAAGAAGAGGCGCGGCGCTTAATACCGTGAACGATGTAACCCTTTTCTAACAGGAACTCAGCAAGGTAAGAACCATCTTGGCCGGTGATGCCGGTGATTAAGGCGACTTTTTGTTTTTTATTCATGGTGATGTTGCCGATACTTTATTGAATTGATTGATACATTTTTTTAACTACATCTGTGCCTTGAATTTCAGCTTTCCAACCTAACTTTTCAAATGCTTTGCTTGGGTTGCCAAAACTAACAGTTGCGTCGGCTGGACGAAATAGTTTTTCATCTTGAACAATATGGTCTTTCCAATTAAGTCCAGCACTCTCAAATGCCACCCGCACAAAATCCTCAAGCGCAATCGGAGCTCCTGTTGCCACTACATAATCTTCTGGCTTATCCTGCTGCAGCATGAGCCACATCGCCTCGACATATTCAGGAGCCCAACCCCAGTCTCTAGAAATATCTAATCTTCCGAGCCTCAACTTTTCAATACCACCATCAGCTATGCGCTTAACAGCATGAATAATTTTCTGGGTTACGAAACGTTCGGGCCGCAAAGGAGATTCATGATTAAACAAAATGCCGGTGCATGCGAATAGACCATATGCATCTCGGTAATTATTCACTAACCAGTAGGCGGATGCCTTAGCAACGGCATAGGGGCTCATTGGATAAAAAGGTGTTTTCTCACTAGCCGATTCGCCGTGAGTTTCACCAAAGCACTCACCGGATCCCGCATGATACAGGCGAATATTTTTATCCATCATTCGACATCCCTCTAGCATATTAAGGGTGCCTACAGTGATACTCTGCATTGTTTCGGCGGGCTGTTCAAAAGATAACCCTACAGATGATTGTCCCGCTAAGTAATAAATTTCATCTGGATTACTTTTTCTTAGGGCCACCAATACGCTACGAAAATCTTCAGGGGCCATTGAGATACACTGCACCTGATCCTTAATTCCCAATTTATTGAGATTACCAAATGAGGATCCTTGGGCATCTCGAGATGTTCCAAACACTGTATATCCTTTATTTAGCAAAAACTGGGCTAAATAAGCGCCGTCTTGACCGCTTATTCCACAAATGAGTGCTGTATGCTTATTCATTAATATTTTTAACTCCGTCCGTAAGTATCTTCAAAGCGCACAATATCATCTTCACCTAAGTAGCTACCTGACTGCACTTCAATAATCTCTAATGGTGTTTTTCCAGGGTTTGCTAGGCGATGCGTCTGCCCTTGCGGAATGTAAGTGCTTTGGTTTTCGGTAAGCAAAAGTACTTTATCGCCATTGGTAATCTCAGCGGTACCTTTCACCACAATCCAATGCTCAGCGCGGTGATGGTGCATTTGCAACGAGAGGCTTGCACCGGGCTTTACCTGGATACGCTTGACCTTAAAGCGCTCACCTTCATCAACGCTGTCATACCAGCCCCAAGGGCGAGCTACTTTGCGGTGTAAATTCTTCTCTTCACGCTTTTGCGCTTCTAGCGCCTGCACAATACTTTTAACATCTTGGCTATTGGCTCTATCAGCAACCAAGACTGCATCAGCAGTCTCAACGATGATGAGATTTTCTACGCCTACGACGCTGACTAAACGGCTACTAGCATGCACCAAGGAATTTTTAGAGTTCGTTAGCAAAGTATCACCACTCTTCACGTTGCCGTCTTGATCTTGCTTACCCACTTGCCACACAGCATCCCAGGCGCCTAGATCATTCCAGCCAGCATCGAGCTCTACCATCTTCATGGGGAGCTTTGATCCTGGGCATTTTTCAATGACTGCATAGTCAATGGATTCGCTGGGAATGGTATTAAAAAGTTCTTTTCCCGGGCGCACGAATACCGTATCACCAGAAGCATCCTGCACTTTGGCTTGCCAAGCTTTTTCAGTAGCAAGGAGGATGTCGGGGCGAAATTCTTTTAAGGCAGCCAACCAAACGCTCGCCTTGAGTACGAACATACCGCCATTCCAAAAGTATCCACCTTCAGCTAGGTATTGCTTGGCAGTTGCCTCATTTGGTTTTTCTACAAAGCGCTCCACTGTAAAACCCTGATGAGCGGCTTGGCCTTGCACCTTAATGTATCCATAACCTGTTTCTGGAGCTGTAGGTGTAATACCTAAAATGGCGATTGCGCCTTCTTGTGCAATTTGGATGCTGTTTTGAAGTGCCTTGGTAAAGGCAGCAGGATTGGTAACCGTTTGATCTGCTGGCGTCACCACTAAAATTGGATCATTACCCAAGTCTTGTGCAAAAAGCGCTGCCAGAGTTAATGCAGGGGCAGTATTTCTGCCAGACGGCTCGAGCAATAAAGTAGCCTCTATCTTTTTAGAGCCGCTCTTTAGTTCTCGCAACTGATCTAGCGCTAAAAAGCGATGCTCTTCATTGGTGACGATCAGTGATTTACCCAAGACAATATGGTTATCCGCTACTGATGTAATCCGACTAATCGCTTGCTGAAATAAGCTTTGATTTGAACCGTCACCTGACAGAACTAAGAACTGCTTGGGAAAGCCAGAGCGCGATAGGGGCCAAAGTCGGGTACCGGAGCCCCCACAGAGGATGACGGAAAAGACTTGGCTTGGACTCATTTGGACTTAGATGTTGATGAGTAAAGATTTATTCACTACTCAAGCCCGCTAATGCCCGATCCCGGACCTTCGCCTGCACCTGTATTGCTTGGGTTAAAACTTGGGTCAGAGTTTGCGTCATTGCCCAGCTCTTTACTGGTGGCACTGGATTGATCGCCTTACTGATTGAGCTGATGCTTGAACTCGGACTCGTACTTGAGCTCATCCCTAGATTCATGTCTTCGTTAAACTCTTGCCTGAGCATTCCCATGCCATCAATCCTCATTGCGCTATTTTACTCTTTACCGTGCCACTGTTGACTGCATTACTTTTTGCCAGCTCGCTTTTCATCCCCGGCCAGGCGCGCTGGCCCAAGAGTAAACATAGCATCAAGAAAAATGCCCCGAATAGACCCCCGGCAGCCAATTTAATTAGACCAGCCTTTTTGCTAGTCGGTAAGGTATTAGCCTCCAGCCCCTTAGTAAACCGGGCGGCTACTTGCAGTAACTGGGCATCAATTTGGTCTAGGATTTCTTGTTGCTGCAGGTCATCCTTGGCGATGGTTGCGCGCAGCTGGTGCTCAATATCGAGTAAGCCCTCACTCAAGATCAAACCATCATAGGTCGACTCCACTAAGGGGCTTGCTTGGACTAGGAACTTTTTAACGAGGGCTAGTTGCGAGAGTCGATCTCGCAGTCGCTGGAGATTTTCCTTCGACTGGTTAATATCATTATTAATAGCCACAATCTGGGTCGTAATCGAGAGGTACTTAGCGCCCGAATCCTTGGCGTCCACCACCTGCCCTACACTTGCATTACTCGGGTAGCGCTTGTATAGCTCTTCTAAGGACTTGGCGCGCTGCTGCTGGTAGCCCATCTCAATTTGGGTGGTGGTGATTTTCTTCTGAATCTCAGCTACCGCACTAATCGTATCCCCCTCGTAACTACTGAGGATGCTACGCAACTGTAAATAGGCCCCGCCGGTGCGCAAAAATTTAGCGGCAGCTTTAGTCGACTCAATGGCCGCCTCTTTACTAGATCCGCTCGCATTGATTATCAAACTCAGGATGGTGGTCGCCGCATCATCAAAGTCCTTGTTTACCCCCGCTAAATCCTTTGTATCCGCCTTAGAAATCGCAAAACTGGGAATGGCGTTTTTTAGCCACCAATCCTCACCACTCAAAGTGCGATAAAGGTCTTCTTGGCCCAGCGGGGTCTTGCCATCCTCGACGACTTGGGCCGCTAAATTGGGCAAGCTCTTTTGGATTGCCTTCCAAGAGACTAAATCTAGGCCATTGGAGTTATTGAGCAAGATGGTCTGAGCCGAGTAGCCGCCAAAGGCAAACCAGCTACCCACCCCTATGAGCAAGCCTACGATGGCCGCTAGTGCGAGTTTTTTCCAAGAATCCATGGCAAATTGGACAATGTCTAGGAGGCAGATTTCAGCTTCATCTCTGTGAGCGGAATGATTTATGGAGTCTTGCACTACCAGCCCGCCTTTTTCAATTCATCTTAATTTATGTAAGCATTGTAGCTTGCTAGATTATCTTAAAACATTGTGTATTGGGATCTGAAATAAACACCAACAGCTCTTGATTTTGCTCTGCACTCATAAGCCAATCTATCTAGACTTCCTTAGATTGCATTTCTTTTGTTTGATTATTAGTCATTAGCGTCAAACCACAGGCCCAACAGATCCAAAAGATGAGCACGGCAAAGGTGACGGTGGCCGAAACCTCAGTGGTGATCCAGAGAATCAGGTTAGCTAATAGGGCCCAAAAAACTAGCTGTCCCCAAGGATCTTGCCCCCTTTTGCCTTGTCTCATAACCAACACTAAAGCGCCCAAAATACAGAAAAATCCTGGAAAACCTAAAGCCAGAACGACATCAAGCCAACCACTGTGACTATGCGAGAGATTGGAGCTCGCTTCGGGCCAGCGGGCCTTAGTCATTTTTTTAAAGGAATCCTCCACTAAGCCATAGCCCATAGGCGTTTGAGCAGCCAACTGTAGCCCCACCTTAAACCAAGCCGCGCGCTCATAATTCGTGATGGAGACTACTTCCCCATACTCATTGTTTGGGTACCCTTGGGCTCCTGCATATTTCCACTGCTGGTATTTATCTAGCTGAAAGGCCACCTTCGTATCGGCTATTAAAGTGCTCCATGAATGATTTTTTTGAATATGGGGATACAGCGCAGTCACCAACATTGCGATCCCTATTAGGCCAAAAAAAGCGTTTCGCCCCAATTTCTCTTTAGAGCGCCCAAAGACTAGTAAAACCCCAAAAAGTAAGACGCATAAAGCCGCATAGACCATGCCATTTTTAATATCTTGGATAAAAAACAAAAAGAAGGTTGCCACCACGATCGTCAAATAGATGGCTATTGCCCAGCAATCACGTACCACCAAACCTGAGCGAGTGATTAATAAGGCTCGAATTTGCCCTAATGAGATGGCCAAGACTGGCAAGCAAAAGGCTACATAATCTGTTTTAGGGACATAGTACGGCTGAGATCCAAAATAAATCTTCAAATAATCTGGGACCTGGAGCCCTAAATTAGCGCCATAAGTCGTTAAAACATACTTCAACAAGTACGTGAGTACCGGTAGACATAGGCCAAAATAGATAACTGACCAAAATGGACTCTGTTGATTTTTGAGCTTGGCATCCATACTGGCATTTGCGAGCGAGATACCTAGTCCAAGCGCAAAAATACCCCCTAAGGCAGCGTATTTCCAAATACGGTGAAATTCTAAGAGCTGCAATGGATACTCTTGGGAGAAGAAAAGAAGATGAAAAGTCGCCCAAAAAAATAATCCAACCATAAGCCATAGCGGTATGGCTGTTTTTTTAATCAAATAGGCGCGGCATTGGCAAATGGGGTACAGCCCTGCTAGGGCCCCCACCACAAGGGCAGTATTGCGAAACCCTACGATTTCAGGGAGGATCCAAAATCCATAAAGCACTACAAAAGCGATGCACTGGACCCAAACTAAGGCATTGGGAATTTGAATTTTTGCATTGTAGCGTGTGGATTTTGGCATCTTAGCTTAATTATGAGATTCTAATATTCTAAAGCGTATAACCGTTTAGAAGTGCAGATGCTTTTGCACTTCTAAATACAAATTATATTTTTTAACCTTCATTATTTTTTAAAAAATCAACATAAGCCTGCTTCAAGCCCTGCTCTAAACCAACCTGAGCAGACCAGCCGAGCTTATTCAGTTTTGCTGAGTCCATCCACTTCCTAGGCGCACCATCAGGCTTGCTGGGATCAAAGTTAATTTTTCCTTGATACCCTGTTGCTTTTGCAACTGCAATCGCTAGCTCATTAATCGTGACATCACTCCCAAAGCCCACATTAATATGGCTTTGCATGGGCTGTGTTTGACTATCGTAAGTAGTCTTATCCAAATCCATCACAAAGACAGAGGCTGCGGCCATATCATCCACATAGAGAAACTCACGTCTAGGAGTGCCCGTACCCCAAATGACCACTTCAGGAGCATTGACTACCTTGGCCTCATGGAATCGCCTAATGAGCGCAGGAATGACATGGCTGTTCTCGGGATGATAGTTATCACCCGGACCATACAAATTGGTAGGCATCACTGAACGGTAGTCGACACCATGCGAATCCCCATACTGGCGGTTATAACTCTCACACATCTTAATGCCGGTAATCTTGGCAATCGCGTAGGGCTCATTAGTGGGCTCCAACTTACCCGTAAGTAGCGCATCTTCACCCATCGGTTGAGGAGCGAGTTTTGGGTAGATGCAACTTGATCCTAAGAACAAAAGTTTTTTTACGCCATGGGCAAAGGCCTGATGAATTACATTGTTCTGCACCATCAGGTTTTGATAAATAAACTCTGCTGGGAAAGCATTGTTCGCATAGATGCCCCCTACTTTTGCGGCCGCCAAATAAACCTGGGCTGGCTTTTCAGATTCAAAGAAGGCTTGTACGTCGGCTTGATTGGTGAGATCAAGTTGTGCGTGGGTGCGGGTAACAATACTGCTAAAGCCTTTAGCTTGCAGATTTCTGACAATGGCAGAACCCACCATGCCACGGTGGCCTGCGACATAAATCTTTTGATGGGGATCGATGCTCATGCCCGATTAATTCTCTTTACCAACGGCCACTGAGTAGCCATGTCGATGCAACAGCGCATGTTGACGCGCCTTATCTAAATCGTTGGCGACCATCTCTACAATCATTTGATCGAGGGTAATTTCGGGAACCCAGCCGAGCCTTTCTTTTGCCTTGGTGGGATCGCCCAAGAGAGTCTCCACTTCGGTAGGACGGTAGTAGCGTGGATCAATTTGTACAATCACATCCCCTACTTTTAAGGCGGGGGCTTTATCGCCCTCAATGGCAGCAACAATGCCCTTCTCTTGCTCATCGACGCCTTCAAAGCGCATGGTAATACCTAGTTGCGCCGCACTACGAGTAATAAATTCCCGTACGGTGAACTGCACGCCAGTAGCAATAACATAGTCTTCTGGCTTATCTTGCTGGAGCATGAGCCATTGCATACGCACGTAATCTTTGGCATGACCCCAGTCACGCAACGCATCGATATTACCCATATACAAGCATTTATCTAAACCCTGGGAAATATTGGCGAGGCCCCGAGTCACCTTGCGAGTCACAAAAGTTTCGCCACGGCGCTTGGATTCATGATTAAAAAGGATGCCATTACACGCATACATACCATAGGCCTCACGGTAGTTCACGGTAATCCAGTAAGCATAGAGCTTGGCAACAGCGTAAGGGCTACGAGGGTAAAACGGGGTGGTTTCTTTTTGTGGGATCTCTTGCACTAATCCATACAGCTCAGAAGTGGAAGCTTGATAAAAACGGGTTTTCTTTTCCAGCCCGAGGATGCGAATAGCCTCTAACATTCTCAAAGGACCCATGGCATCTACGTCAGCCGTGTATTCGGGCGATTCAAACGAAACAGCAACGTGAGACTGAGCACCTAAGTTATAAATCTCATCAGGCTGGCACTCTTGAATAATTCTGACCAAATTACTGGTGTCAGTTAAATCACCGTAGTGCAAGATCAGATCGGGGTGATTAACATGGGGGTCCTGATAGAGATGGTCGATACGCTCGGTATTAAAAGAAGAGGCGCGGCGCTTAATGCCGTGCACGATGTACCCCTTTTCAAGCAAGAACTCAGCGAGGTAAGACCCATCTTGGCCGGTGATACCGGTGATTAGCGCTACTTTTTGTTTGTTGGTCATGGATCTACTCTTCTTTAATGTTTTTAGTTTATGGGGTTGGCAAGATTAGCTGCGCCCATAGGTATCTTCAAAGCGCACGATGTCATCTTCACCCAAATAACTTCCCGATTGCACTTCAATGATTTCTAAGGGGGTTTTGCCAGGATTTGCTAAGCGGTGGGTTTGCCCTTGCGGAATATAGGTACTTTGATTTTCTGTAAGAGTGATGATTTGATCACCATTCGTAATCTCTGCAACGCCCTTAACCACGATCCAATGCTCGGCTCTGTGGTGATGCATTTGCAAAGAGAGGCTCGCTCCAGGCTTGACCTGGATACGTTTGACTTTAAAGCGCTCACCTTCATCAACGCTGTCATACCAACCCCAAGGCCGAGCAACTTTGCGATGAAGGTTCTTCTCTTGGCGTTTTTGCGCCTCTAATTGGTTAACAATGTGCTTCACGTCTTGACTGTTTTTACGATCAGCCACCATCACTGCATCGGCGGTTTCGATAATGATCAGATTTTCAACTCCAACTGCGCTTACCAGACGACTACTTGCGTGAATTAGCGAGTTCTTAGTATTAGTGAGCAAGGCATCGCCACTGGTGACATTTCCGCTCTCATCTTGTTTACCTACTTGCCAAACAGCATCCCAAGCGCCAAGGTCATTCCAGCCAGCATCGAGTTCAACCATCTTAATCGCAAATAGAGAGCCTGGACACTTTTCAATTACCGCGTAATCGATCGATTCGCTGGGGATAGTTTTAAAGATAGCTTCGTCGGGACGCACAAAACTCGTGTGATCTGATTGATCAGTTGTTTTGGCGACCCAGGCCGTTTCAGTAGCACCAAAGATGTCGGGCCGAAACGCTTTTAAGGCAGCAAGCCAAGTGCTGGCCCTAAGCACAAACATTCCACTATTCCACAAATAGTTGCCATTATCTAAATAGGTTTGAGCGGTTGTGGCATCGGGTTTTTCTACAAACTGTTCTACGGTGTACTCGCTATGCGCGCCTTTGCTACCGCTACGCTGAATGTAGCCATAACCCGTTTCTGGAGCAGTAGGCGTGATTCCTAAGATAGCAATCGTTTGCTTAGCCTGGTCCGCGCCAACTAGAGACACACAGTCTTGCAAGGCCTTAATAAAAGTTACTGTGTTTTTAACTGTTTGATCGGCGGGCGTAATGACCAAAATGGGGTCTTGGTCTTGGTCTTGGTCACTATCTACTTCAGCTCCACTGACTGCTTCTTTAGCTTGAAATGCGGCTAAAGTCAGTGCAGGGGCAGTATTGCGCCCCGTTGGCTCAAGCAATAGAGTCGCTTTAATACTTTTTAATTCACGCAGCTGATCCAAAGCTAAAAAACGATGGTCTTCATTAGTGACAATTAAGGTTGTGCCCAAATGAATTTGAGGGCTAGCAATGGCATTAACGCGAGTAATTGCCTGCTGAAACAAACTCTGGCTCGAATCATCACCCGATAACACCAAAAACTGCTTTGGAAAGCCTGAGCGGGATAAGGGCCAAAGGCGAGTACCAGAGCCGCCGCAGAGAATAACAGGAGTAACAGAGGTCATAGAGACAAGCGATTTAGAGGCAATCAACCCAGTTTATTAGTAATTCTTGATTTTATAGGCTTACCAAATCAAACCGAACAAATTAGAATGGGAACAGGTACTTTTGGAGTATCAATAAAAATATATAGGAGAGTTTGATCATGACAGCCAATAACACCCCAAAAATTCATCTTCGCAATTCGGTCACCGAATGCGCTCAATCCTTAAAAAAGGAAAATGTAGGTAAATATCACAACTATGGCATTAAAGACTGTATCGCCTCTATTGCGGCAATGAAAACTCAATAATTCGCAATACCATCATTCAAAAGAGGCTACCCCAGTAAACGGAGTAGCCTTTTTTATTTATTCATAAAACTTATGTCGGTATTAAGCTTTCTTAGCGTAAGCAGAACACCAGCCTTTGCTTGACACTTGTTTCCCAGCAAATAAGGCGCAACCGCCAGCAGCAGAACCAGCAGCGCCTTGGTACAGGGCGCAATTGGCACAAGCTTGAGGAGGTGCGTACTTAGCAAACTTTGCTTTGTCTACTTTAGAAGCATCAGCTTTATAACCCAATGCAGCAGCTTGAGGATCAGTTTCAACAACCATTGCTTGGGCTTGAACTTTACCGTTCAAAGCTAAAGTACAGGCACCAGCAGCAGATAAAATCATAAATTGGCGACGACTATTTTTCATACGATCTCCTGAGAGTAAATTAGAACGAAATGTGGCACTAGGGCGATCATAGAGCAGAAGAAATAACTAGACTACTTAGTGTATAAGTATTTGATTTTATTGATTATTTAATTGAGAATTGTTCTCAAGAATAAATTCTGAGACTACTAGCGCCAACCCTTCAGGTTCATGCAGGAAATCCGCTCCTTAACGTACGCTCCTGAGCCACCCTCGGGGTAGGCTTGGCCGCAATCTATGGCATCTCGCTGGAAAGTCGCTTTGTTGTTCTTGCTTGGATCCGTATTCTGATCCGGATAACTTGAGCATCCCAATAAGCTAAAGAACAGAATAACCAAGCTACCGATCCTGAAAAATGAATGGGGCAACATTATCTTTTTTCTAGGAGGGATAAAAATTCACGCCTTAAATTGGGATCTTTTAAAAATGCCCCGCGCATGACGCTATTAACCATTTTTGAATCTCGATCCTTAACGCCGCGCCATTGCATGCAAAAGTGATCAGCGTCCATCACAACAGCAACCCCGATGGGTTTAATTTTTTTCTCCAACATATCAGCCAATTCCACTACAGCCTCTTCCTGAATTTGAGGACGGCACATGACCCATTGGGTTAAGCGAGAATATTTAGATAGGCCAATGAGGGCTGATGCTTTACTTGGTAAAACACCAATCCAAATTCGGCCCATGATGGGGCAAAAATGATGCGAACAGGCACTGCGTACCGTAATAGGCCCAATGATCATGAGCTCATTTAGTTTGCTGACATTAGGAAACTTCGTTAAGGTGGGCTGCTCGACATAACGTCCATTAAATACTTCCTGAACATACATCTTGGCTACGCGCTGACTCGTATTTCTGGTGTTGTGATCGCTCTGGGTATCAATTACCAAACTTTCCAATACCGCCTGCATCTTTTCAGCCACTTCATCAACAAGTTTTTCCAATTCGCCTGGTTTGATAAAAGCAGCAATATTGTCATTGGCATGAAAACGGACCTTCTGAGCCTCAATACGGCGGCGGATGATGACCGATAAAGGGATGCCTGCATCACTTTCTACATTAGTTAATTTTTGTGGACTCGATTTCTTTGCTGCAACCCTTTTCACGGGTGTAGGTGAAGATGTCACCTTTTTTGCTGGCACTTTTTTAGCTGCGACTTTCGTCAGTATTTTTTTAGCAGGCATAAATTAAATAGGGTCTCGAAAAATGAATCTTGTTATTTTAAAAAGGAATTAAATCTGAAAGAAAATGGCCACTATGCAAGCAATTCCAAATAACCAAACTGTCGATCTGGTTGTTGGCCAGTTTGCTATGTAACAAATGAGATAAGCAATGCGGGCGATCACAAAGCCAAGAGCAAGCGAGTCCAATCTTTGCTGAGGTGCGTTTTCTACTGAAGCAATAATTACCGCAGCAAAAAAGAGAGGCAAGGATTCAAAGAGGTTAGCTTGCGCGGCATTGGCTCTTGCCCTAAAGCCCGTTTGTTTGGCAAGCCATTGCCTAGGAAGGCTATTGTCATACGCTACAAAATCTTTTTTAGCGATGCCAGCCGCAACGTAAGGCAACAACCCCATAAAGAGTATGCAAGCATAAGCAATAGTCATTATGGTGCCTTCTTTTTAGATCCAATACGACTCTCATTGCCCTGCATGAGATTACAAATATTGCTGCGATGCCGCCATATAAGCAAGGAGCAAACGATGACTAGCGCAATACCCATGGGCTGAAATCCAAACAAAAATACAAAGTAGATTGGGCCAAATACTGCAGCCGCTAATGCCGCTAAAGAAGAGTAGCGCATGAACGCGGCCACAATAATCCAAGTGCCTAGAGTGGCAAATCCTAAAATCCAGTTAATCCCAAACAAAATGCCGCAGGCAGTAGCAACTCCTTTGCCCCCTTTCAAACCATGAAAGATAGGGAAAACATGCCCCAGAAATACCGCAATGACTACCCCGCATAAAACCCATGAGCTTAAAGTAGAAGTAAGCGATTCATCACCTAGGATCACTCTCGCCAACATCACTGCTAGATACCCCTTTAGGGCATCACCAAGCAGGGTTAAAACTGCGGCTGTCTTATTGCCTGTTCTCAGCACATTGGTAGCCCCTGGATTACCAGACCCATAAGAATGGGGATCTGGTAAGCGCATACATTTACTCACTACCACCGCAAATGAAATTGAGCCGATCAGGTAGGCAATGGGGATTAATAACAAATCTATATTGAAGTCCATGGCGCTATCTTAAACACTTATCTCATTATTGATTTAAAGACGCTAGGAGCCACGCGGGTGATGCTGTTGATGAATGGATTTCAGACGCTCTCTAGCCACATGGGTATAGATCTGAGTTGTAGAGATATCTGCATGGCCTAAAAGCAGCTGCACCACCCTTAAATCAGCGCCATGATTGAGCAGATGCGTCGCAAAGGCGTGGCGCAAGGTATGGGGCGATAAAGCCACAGGAATATTAGCCATCGTGGCATACCGTTTAATGAGCGACCAGAATGCTTGGCGGGTTAAACCAGTACCCGTATGTCGCCCTACAAATACCGCATCGGTGGTTTTTCCTTCCAACAAAGGTGTCCTTGCATCTGCTAGATAACGCCTGATCCACTGAGCAGCCTCACCACCAAAAGGAACTAAGCGCTCTTTGCCACCCTTACCGTTCACTATGCGCACAATGCCTTCATTTAAACCTAGCGCTACTGTCTTTAATGAAACAATTTCCGATACGCGCAAGCCACTGGCATACATGAGCTCTAACATGGTGCGATCCCTCAGACCCAAAGGGGTTTCTACATCTGGTGCATTGAGCAATATCGTAATTTGCTCTTCACTTAAGATTTTAGGAAAACGCATTGCTTGTTTTGCAGCGCGCAAACCAATGCAGGGATCCTTTTTTACCAAGCTCATACGAAGTGCATGACGATAAAAGCGCTTAAAGACCGTCAGACGTCGGTTGGCAGTGGTGGCTTTATCGGCTCGGCGATAGGCAATATAAGCAGTGAGATCTTTTTCGACAACCCCGTATAAATCAGAGCCCGATTCTTTATATAGCCATTGCGCCAACAGCAGAAGATCTCGGCGATAAGCAGATAAGCTATTTTTCGCTAGCCCATCCTCTAGCCAACAAGCATCACAAAACCGCTCGATGGCTTCTACGCTAGCTGGCGCAATTGCAGTAGCCTCAGCCTTTGGCGATGAGGCTACTGTCTTAGTCACGGAAGTTATTAAATCCCAAAGGGGCTTCAGTCACTTCTTTTTTCAAAAATGTCATCACTTCTTGCAAATCATCTCGCTTGGCGCCAGTAACACGTACCGCATCGCCTTGGATGCTAGCTTGTACTTTCATTTTGCTGTCTTTAATGATGCGCACAACCTTTTTAGCAAGCTCAGTTGTAATTCCTTTTTGAATCTTCATGGTCTGCTTGCGCTTATCGCTACCAATGGTTTCTTTTTTTTCATCCTTAAGGTAGCGCACATCCACGTTGCGCTTAGCCATTTTTCCATACAAAACATCACGCACTTGACCTAATTTAAAGTCATCGTCACCAAATAAAATCAATGTTTCATCTTTTTGCTCAACGCGGCTGTCGGAGCCCTTGAAATCAAAACGATTGGTGATTTCCTTATTAGACTGCTCAACGGCATTCTTCAACTCGATCATATCGGGCTCACAAACTACGTCAAATGAGGGCATTCGAAACTCCTTAAATAAAATCGGTACGTATTACATTTAATTTGCTGCATTTCAGGTTTTGATGGGATTTTCAATCTAAAACCTGAACACGAATAAGATTGTGGCATGAACTCCGCAAAAAATGCGCCTAACCAAGCAAAATTGATTCCCGAAATGGGCTTAAAGGATAGAAATACCTTTGGGCTGGAATCTTGCGCAGAACTTGCATACGAAATTACCGCTGCGGATCAATTGCCGGAATTATTTCAAACGATTCATGACCAAAACCTTCCCTGGCGAGTTTTGGGTGGAGGCAGTAATGTCATTCTTCCTGAGCGTTTGCTTGGCGTGACTTTACTCATGAATATCCAAGGGCAGGAACTAATAGATTCAGACGATCAGGCGGTCTTTATCAGCGTTGGTGCTGGTGTTAATTGGCATGAGTTTGTGAGCTGGACCTTAGAGCAAAATTTACCCGGACTGGAAAATCTTGCCTTAATTCCAGGGACCGTTGGTGCAGCGCCGATTCAAAATATCGGAGCCTATGGCGTAGAGATTGGCGAATACATTCACAGTATTGAGGCCTATGATTCTATTGCGCATGGCTTTGTCACCATCCCTCAAGAAGCATGCCAGTTTGCTTATCGCGATAGCTATTTCAAACACAATCCCAACCGGTTTATTGTGACAAGGGTTGTTTTTAAAATCCCAAAAGTTTGGGTACAACGACTTCAGTATGCAGATTTAGCTAAGCAGTTTGAAAATATCGATGAGATGCCGCCAAGCGCTGAAGAAATTTTTGTAGCCGTATGCAAGGTTCGCACCAGTAAGTTACCTGACCCTAAAGTTATCGGTAACGCCGGTAGTTTTTTTCAAAATCCCATTGTTTCTTATGCGCAGTATGAAAACCTCATCAGGAGATTTCCTCAGCTAGCGTCTTATCCAGATGAACCAGAAAAACGCAAGCTAGCAGCGGGCTGGCTCATTGATCAGTGCGGGTTCAAAGGTGCAACTGTCGGGCCTGTAGGGGTATATAAAAATCAAGCGCTGGTGTTGGTCAACTACGGGAATGGCACAGCCAAAGATATTTTAGATTTGGCTCAGCACATACAAGATAAAGTACATCAAACTTTTGGCGTGTCCTTATTCATTGAGCCAAATATTTTCTAGTCCATAGTACTTTATTGGATTGTTCAGTTTATCCAATAAAGATCGAAATATGGATCGTATTTTTAGCATTACGGCTCAAGACTTACTTTGGCAAACTGTACTTCCGCCTGGCCTTTGGCTAATCGCACTTGATAAACAGCTTCTGTATTAAGTTGTGTGGAATCTCGGACTGCCTGCATTGCTTGTTCATTTTTACTCAGAATCACTGCATATCCACGCTCTAGAGTCCTTTGGGGATTAAGCATCTCAAGCTGCAACTGGTAATGGGTTTGATTACGCTGCCAACTCTGAACTCTCACAGTCCACGCCTGATTCAAACGCTGCTGCCAGCCATAGATTTGTTCGCGCATCCGATCGGGATTAGGTAACGCATGACTTAAGCGCAGGGCCAATTGATCTAAAGTTTGCGCTTCACGTTCTATACGCTGATTTACTCGCTGTGAGAGGGCTTGCATGATGGCGCCCAATTCTTGCAACATTTGATCTCTGCGCGGCGCGGCCAATTCAGCAGCGCCTGTTGGAGTAGGCGCCCGCAAGTCAGCTACAAAGTCAGCAATCGTCACATCGGTTTCATGCCCTACCCCGCTAACGATGGGAATAGAAGACTCAGCAATGGCGTAAGCAAGCTTCTCGTCATTAAAGGCCCATAGGTCTTCAATGCTTCCGCCACCCCTTACCAACAAAATGACGTCAACCGCCTTTTCTTTCTCCGCAGCCTTTAGTGCTGAAATAATCCCCGCTGGGGCGTCGGAGCCCTGCACTAATGTGGGATAAATGACGATCGGAATATGGGGCGCTCTTCTAGCTAAAGTACTTAAGACATCTTTTAAGGCAGCAGCTTGAGGCGAGGTAATGATGCCGATAGATCGAGGGTGAGTTGGAATCTCACGTTTACGCTCAGCATCAAATAAACCTTCTTTGGCTAGCTTCGCCTTCAACTTGAGGAATGCTTCATACAAGCCACCCATGCCTGCTCGACGCAAGGTTTGAATCGTGAGCTGAATATCGCCTCTAGGTACATACAGTCCCAAATTGGCACTCACCTCAACCAAATCTCCCGATTGAGGCATAAATCCTACCTGTCCATTACGACCACGGAACATCACGCACCGAATTTGCCCCTCCTCATCCTTTAGGGAAAAGTACCAATGCCCGCTGTCATAAGCTTTGAAGTTCGAAATCTCCCCGCTAACCCAAACGCTATCGAAGCGCTCCTCTAAAGACGCTGCAATGGCGCGGTTCAAATCTCCAACACTGAGGATTTCTCTTGATATCTCTGACATTTTTTCTCTTTAACTATGTATTTACTTGGGCTAGAGCGTTAAACATATCCACAAAAGCTTATCAACCCTGAAATTTATGATAATAAGTAAGTAATTACTGACCTCTGAGCCCCTATAAATCCTACATATGCATTTTAACTGTTTGATTTATATACAAATTATTCCAGCTTAAACTTTAGGTGATTTAACCAACCCGCACTCCTAATAATGGATATCGTAGGCTTAAAGTCCCACTCTTGAAAAGTTTTGCACAGAGTTATCCACAGGGCCACTTTCAAAAACTGGTTTGTAATCAGCTAAAGTACTGAGCTTATGTACACAATCTTACTGTCAGCAGGCTGGCCTATTTGGCCTTTACTCATTATCTCCATTATTGGCCTTGCCATTGTGCTCGAGCGTGCCTGGTATTTGCAGCAAGTTCATTTATTTCCCAAGAATAGCCTTGAGACTACTTTTGGTCTGGCCAACCTCATTTCCCAGCAAAAAATCGTCTCTGAAGCCCAAATTACAGTAATCGGCCAACTTTCGCCCATAGCCCCCCTGTTTGCCTGTGTTTTGCATGAAAAGATGCTTGGAACTTCGGCCGAACCTGCTTTGGAGGAGCTACAAGCTATCGCCCAAACTACCTGGTTAAAACTAGATCGCTACTTAGGCGCTTTAGCCACCATTGCTACTGTGGCTCCCTTATTGGGTCTTTTTGGCACAGTGGTAGGCATGATTGAAATCTTTGGTAGTCAGGGCGCTATTAACGGCGCTGGCGGGAGCCCACAACAGCTAGCGCACGGCATTTCTGTAGCCTTGTACAACACCGCCTTTGGACTACTTATTGCCATCCCCGCATTGGCTGCATGGCGCGGTCTTCGCGCAATGGCAAATCAACGCCGTCACGAGTGTGAAGAGTTCACAAGACAATTATTTAAAAAGCTCTACCCAAACCCTATGAATGAAAAATGAGCTGGTTAGATAGCCGCTCCAGTCAGCGCACAAGGTTTTCTTTAGGCTCAATCTCAAACTCCGTTGAGCCTGAAATTAATCTGATCCCTTTTATTGACGTGCTTTTAGTGGTGCTGATTTTCTTAATGATCTCCACCACTTTTACTCGCTATCAAGAATTGGCCATCACCTTGCCAACAGCCAGTGGCTCTGATAATCAGGCCGAAGTAAAGCAAATTCATATTGCCGTTAGTCGTGATGGTCGGTTTGCCATTAACGGCAAAATCACTGATCGCATGCAACTAGCCGATGCGCTTACCCAACTAAATCAAAATCATTCCAATGGGGATGGCCCCAACGGCATGCTTGTTAACATTGATGCTGATGCACGCGCACCCCATCAAGCAGTGATGACTGCCCTTGAGGCAGCACGTGATGCTAACCTTGCCAATATTGTCTTTAGTAGTCAAACTAAAAAATAATGTCCGCCACTAAATTCCAAACGCCAGTCAACCATGTTTCGTAAAGCGCCGAAATTCTGGGAGAGGAGAGGTCCAACCAGCCTTTTACTTTGGCCAATATCTTGGATTTATGGATGGGTAGTGCGTACTCGAAAACTGATTTATGACCTGGGTCTATGGAAGGGCAAGCCTACAAGAGTACCTATTATTATCGTGGGCAATATTCGCGTTGGCGGAACTGGTAAGACGCCCATCGTTATTGCCATTGCCGAATCTTTGTCTCAACTGGGATGGAAGCCCGGAATTATTAGTAGGGGTTATGGCTCGAGCGCGCAAACAGCCCCAACTCTTGTGCGTAGTGATTCGGACTCTGCATTAGTTGGCGATGAGCCCGTGCTCATGGCTAAACGCACCCGAAATCAATTTCCGATTTGGGTTTTCGCTAAGCGTAAAGACAGCATTGCCGCTCTACTTAAAAATGATCCATCAGTTAATGTCATCATTAGCGACGATGGGTTGCAACACGTCGGCCTTACCCGTTGGCCAGCTCGCGAAGGCGGACGTGATATTGAATTGGTTGTGCGAGATCAACGTGGTGAAGGTAACGGTTTTTTATTGCCGGCCGGCCCTTTACGTGAACCAACTACTCGTGAGCGTGATGCCACCCTCATGACCGGGGGCAAACCGTCCACACCATTAGTAGATGAGTATTTTTTGGGGCGTCGCGCATTTACCATCAGTGGAAAATTGGGCAATGCCTATCAACTCATTGATCCGAGCAATACCAAGTCTTTGGAGGACTTAGCAGATATTTATCTGCCCACTAAAATCACCGCTGTTGCAGGAATCGGTAATCCACAGCGTTTCTTTGATGATTTACGGTCATACGGTATTGTTGCCAAAGGTATTGCGCTTGCAGATCACAGCGCCTTTAGCCCCGATTTTTTTAGTACATTAAATGCGCAATGCATCCTCATTACCGAAAAAGACGCCGTCAAATGCTCCACAATTTCCGACGAACGAGTCTGGGTGGTGCCCATGCATCTAGCAATTCCTGATACATTGAGCGAGTGGTTGCAATCAATTTTGCAACGGCCCGACCCAAACCGCTACACTTTGTAAGCGATTTACTACAAGCCACTTACTACGGAACACTATGGATAAGCGTCTACTCGATATTTTAGTCTGCCCTTTATGTAAAGGATCTTTGCACTTAGATGCAGAAAAACAAGAGCTCATTTGCAAAGTGGATCGGCTAGCCTATCCCATCAGCAATGACATTCCCGTGATGATCATTGATGAGGCCCGCAGCCTTTCTGCTGAAGAAATCCATTAATACTGCGATTTTCATCATCCTCTAAATGAGTACTAATACACCTGATTTTTTGGTTGTGATCCCCGCAAGACTGGGATCTACGCGTTTGCCACGCAAACCATTGGCTGACATTGCCGGCAAACCCATGATCATCCATGTGGCGGAGAGAGCCAAACTGTCTCTTGCACAAAGCGTGGTAGTTGCCACTGATTCTATGGAAATCCAAACGGTATGTGATGAATACCGCATTGAGTGTTTATTGACAAGCGCTGATCATACGACGGGAACCGATCGCATTGCGGAAGTTGCCCAACTTTTGGAGCTACCTGAAAACACCTTGATTGTGAATGTCCAAGGTGATGAGCCTTTAATACCTCCGGAATTAATTAACCAGGTTGCGCAAACTTTGGCAAACAGTCCAACATGCGCTATTTCAACGGTAGCAGTGCCTATTACCGAGCGTCTCGAAATTAACAACCCCAATGTAGTCAAAGTCGTGCTGAGTCGTTCTGGTGAGGCACTCTACTTTTCCAGATCTGCCATCCCCTTTGTCCGAGATCCCATCTCAGTAAACGCAATTAAATACCTTCGCCACTTAGGCATTTATGCCTATCGCGCTGATTTTCTCCAAGCTTATAGCCGTCTTGAACCTGCCCCACTAGAGCAAGCAGAGGCTCTTGAACAGCTTCGCGCCCTCTGGAATGGTTACCGCATTGCAGTGCACACTACCTCTGAAGCCCCACCTGCAGGAGTCGATACCGCTGAAGATTTAGTGCGAGTGCGGCGAATTTTGGCCAATTTATAAGTTATCAGGCGTCCAAACCCTTCTCGGGGATAATCCTAGGCAACAGCTTACTAAGATCCCGAAAAAATACGGGACAATCTAAAGTCTTCTAAGGGGAAAACAATGCGGTTAATTCTGCTCGGTGCACCAGGTGCTGGCAAAGGCACACAAGCTCAGTTTATCTGCGCGAAATTTGCTATTCCACAAATCTCTACAGGTGATATGTTGCGTGCTGCCGTTAAGGACGGAACTGAATTAGGCGTTGCCGCAAAAAAGATTATGGATGCAGGCGGACTTGTTTCTGACGAAATTATCATTGGCCTAGTAAAGGACCGCCTAACCCAACCTGACTGCAGTAAAGGTTACCTTTTTGACGGTTTCCCCAGAACCATTCCTCAGGCGCAAGCAATGAAAGATGCCGGGGTACCGATCGATTACGTGCTTGAAATCGATGTACCGTTTGATGCCATTATTGACCGCATGAGTGGTCGTCGCGTTCACCCAGCATCAGGCCGCACCTACCATGTGACATTCAACCCGCCAAAGATTGAAGGCAAAGATGATGTCACCGGAGAGCCATTGATTCAGCGTGACGATGATAAAGAGGAGACTGTGCGCAAACGCCTGCAAGTCTATAACGATCAAACTCGCCCATTAGTTGAGTACTACTCGACATGGGCAACACAAATCCATTCCGCCGATACAGTTAAAGCGCCTGCTTACCGAAAGGTTAGCGGGACTGGTAGCGTTGAAGGCATCACCACTTCAATTTTTGAAGCATTGAAGTAAGCAGTTTGCTTTTGCCCTAAAAAGCCTGTTAAGTCATATTACTTAACAGGCTTTTTATTGACCATCATCTAGGGCCTACGACCATCTCATTAAAACCGATATTGACTTTGATAAGGGTTATGATTTGCTGAACTAGCTCGCTCAGAAAAATGAAATCTAAAAACCTCACTCAATTTATTCTCGGTGCAATGATGCTTGGCATCATTGCAGGATATTTCGTTAACTCGCTTGGCGCAGAGTCTGGTTTTTCATCTGCCTACGTTAACTACATCACCATCTTGACGGATGTATTTTTACGCTTAATCAAGATGATTATTGCGCCACTGGTTTTCTCAACCTTGGCTGTAGGTATAGCGCGTATGGGCGATGCCTCAACTATTGGACGAGTGGGACTAAAAACCTTTTCATGGTTTATTTCTATGTCAGTAGTGTCCCTCTTATTAGGCCTAGTGATGGTCAACTTATTGCACCCAGGAGTCGGCCTGGACCTACCTTTACCCGAAATTACTGCCAGCGCTAATCTTAATAAAAGTAGTCTTAATCTGGCGGATTTTGTTAAACATATTTTTCCGACCAGCATCCTCGATGCCATGTCGAGAAATGAAATTCTTCAGATCGTCGTTTTCTCAGTATTTTTTGGAGTAGCCGCAGCTAGCTTAGGTCCGCGTGCTGAAGAGTTTTTAAGAAACCTCGACATGCTGTCGCACATCATGTTAAAAATTACTACAGCCGTAATGAAGTTTGCTCCTGTAGCTGTATTTGCCGCAGTCTCCGCAGCCATAGCAGGAAATGGTTTAGGGATACTGATGACATACGGAAAATTTATGCTCAGTTTTTACGCTGCCATTTTGATGCTCTGGGTTGTAATTATTTTGATTAGTTCAATCGTTTTAAAAAAGCGCGTCTTTCACTTGGTTTCCATGCTGCGCCAACCTATCCTCCTAGCCTTTACTACTGCTAGCTCAGAGGCAGCCTACCCTAAAACCTTAGAGCAAGTGGAACGCTTTGGTTGCTCCAATAAAATTGCCTCCTTTGTGTTGCCTGTTGGCTATTCATTTAACTTAGATGGCTCTATGATGTATTGCACTTTTGCGGCAGTCTTTATCGCTCAGGTCTATGGCATTGAGATGTCAGTAACTCAGCAACTCTTAATGCTTTTAGTGCTGATGATTACCTCAAAGGGAATTGCCGGCGTACCGCGTGCCTCACTGGTGGTCATTGCGGCAACTCTCTCTCAATTTAATCTGCCAGAGGCTGGCATATTGCTTATCTTGGGAGTGGACCACTTTTTAGATATGGCTCGCTCCGCAACCAATGTGTTGGGTAATGCAGTGGCTACGGCAGTCGTTAGCCACTGGGAAGGCGAGCTGAAGTCTTAAGACTTTTTTTCCTGT
>Ga0364914_10096_pt1 | contig 38810 bp, 45 predicted proteins | sample ExccelJu500001D3_3_FD_206954 | JGI IMG/M metagenome (GOLD analysis project Ga0364914, IMG submission 206954) | Enriched cells from Trout Bog Lake Hypolimnion, Wisconsin, USA - BchlTB.June25.5000.01.D3 | ecosystem: Environmental > Aquatic > Freshwater > Lake > Hypolimnion/Profundal zone | place... | reverse complement strand
GCTTTGCTGTCCGTATGTCCAAAAAACTGTCAGTCCCTCGCGCACAAAAAAGCAAAGCAAATTACGACGAAATAAATGAGAATTTAATTCACCTCCGAGACGGCGAAGTGGTGCTGTACAGGCGCGAGAATAGTGGCAAGTGGCAGGCACGTTTTAAGCTGGCAGACAGGAAGTGGCACAGAATTAGCACTAAGGAAAAAAACCTTAATTACGCTACTAAGGTTGCTACAGAAGCCTACGACAGGGCTAGGTTTTTAGCAGACGAAGACATAGTCTTAACAAGCAAAAAGTTTGGTGTAGTGGCTGCTGCTGTAGCTAAGTCTTTGCAAGACGAATTAGACGGTGGCGGCGGTAAGAGTGTTTACTACACATATATAACTGTCATAAACAAATACTTAATTCCATTCTTCAAAAACTATAACGTAAACAGCATTACTTACGACGCACTTGTTGAGTTTGATAAGTGGCGCACAAAAGAAATGGGTAAGAAGCCTCGTGCAAGCACCATTACTAATCACAACACAACTTTAAACAGAGTTTTGGAATATGCAGTTGATATGGGCTATATGAGTAAAGTCCATTTACCAAAATTGCAGAATGACGGAAGCAAGAGTGAGGCACGCCCTGCATTTACAAAGTCAGAATACAAAAGCCTTACTTCTTTTATGCCTAAGTGGTGCAAGAAAGGACATACTCAACGTACAAAAGACATGCGTGAGTTATTACGTGACTATGTATTGATATTGGCTAACACAGGTATGCGGCATGGCACAGAGGCGTTGGGTTTGAAGTGGAGAGACATACAGTGGATAACCACAGACGGGGAACGCTACCTGCAATTCACTGTTAGCGGTAAAACTGGCAAGAGGACTTTAATTGCAAGGCACAACACACAAGACTTTCTTGAAAGGTTGCAGCTACGCAATGAAGCAATAAGTAAGTTGAGTTTTGACGCATTACTTAAGAAGCGTGTGGACGACTATGTCTTTAAGCTTAGAGACGGCACTACCAGCGCACACTTAAATGGTACGTTTAGAAACTTAATGAGAGACAGTGGACTAAACAAGGCAGGTGAAAAAGGCAAAACTCTCTACAGCCTTAGACATACCTATGCACACTTATCTATATTGGAAGAAGGAATTGACGTTTATAAGTTGTCCAAACAAATGGGCACAAGCGTCCCAATGATAGAAAAGTATTATGGACACGTCACCCCTGCACACGTTGCAAGTAAGCTAGCTGGAAAGAGAATGGGTAAGCGTAAGGTTGTTAGCAAAAGCTAAGCGTTATACGCATGGGGGGTGAGTAAATTTCACCATGGCAATTCTGTAAGTACTTCAGTGCAATTTTTCGCAGCCCTATTTTTTTATGCTGCAAATACCAATTCGGGTACAGGCACCCTTAGCGCGGCTTAAATGTATTTTTACTATGCCTGTCGTCACCTTCCCCATATTTTTTTATAGCAGCATGTTTTTCTCCATATTCCGCTGGTTTTGCGTCGGTAGAGGGGTTTGAGGCTATGGGTAAGGCTGGTTGAGGGGCTATGGGTTTTAGCTGGGGGTTGGGTTGACGTAGTGTCTGGGTTGGTTGAGGGGTTGGGTATTTTTGCTGAGGGTTGGCTAAGGCAGGCTTGAGGGTATGGTTGGTTTTGCTGGGGGTTGGTGTTTTTGGTGCTGGGGGCTTTGGTATGGGTGTAGCAGCCCTTCTCAACCCCTTTCGTTTGGCAGTTGGCTTAGTAGCACGTTGCTGGTTGGCTTTAGCCTGTGCCTGTTGTTTAGCTTGTGCGCCTAACGTCTCCCATGTCTTATCAAATATTAATTTCAATAAAGCCATTTGCTCCTGTGCGCTTGCGAATTCAACAATTCTCATTATGTTTCTCCTATTCTTATATTTAGCGAGAGTAGACAAATAAGAAATAAACCAAGTCGCATTCGTCTCATGTCCAGCGGACTCGTCTCTGCGAAGTGGGCTTCGTCACTTCACTCTTTTCAAAACCCGCCATAGCAAGGCGTGAAAAGAGTGTCGCTGCAACGCCTAGCTGCACCAGCTAGTGCAGGCGTAGTCAGCTAGTGTCTCGCTATGACGGTGGCGACAGCCCTCGCCACCTTAGGGGCTAACTCCGTAGCGCCCCTAGCTAACCTCTGTAGGTAAGTGGACAATATTCTCTTTCCCATATTGCCCTTGTAGCAAGAAGTAGGCGTCTTGCGAATTGTCTGCAACTACCTGTGTCTTAACTACAAAGCCACCTGCACGTACATATGCTTCAAATGTTTTCATTAGTCCTCCAAAATTAAAAGGACTAACACTATGACTAGCATTAGTCCTATTTCACTCATTTACCAAAAGCCGCACGTGTTGTATTGCTAACCTCTGCAATAGCTTCGTCTAATTCACCTTCAAGTACAGCAGCTTTAAGTGACTTAAGCGTAGTAATCAATTCAGCACCAGTTGCGCACTCAATTGCATTTGCACCCTTCTTATTTAAAGGCAAAGTTTTAGCGCCGTACTTAACAGCCAAATTAATTTTGCCGTTGTCGCTAACCCAAAACCACTCCTTTACTCGCTTTACAACTTCAACAGTCATTCTTTCGCCTGTTTGTTTATTAATGTATGTACGTAGTTTTTTAGGTGCATATGTTTGTCCAGCTTGTTGTGCTTCGCATAACTCAATTTGTTGGTGAAGTTTTGCTACTAATTTGTTTCTTTTTTGTACTGTTGGACTAGCGTGCAAATTACGTTTACTAGCTACCAGTTTTAAGTTGCCTAAAACAGCCATTTTTTAACTCCCTTTTAGTTAGTGGAATTAGTAAGTTAGCTTCAGGTATGCAAAATTCCTACCAAAAAAAGACATATTTTTACCTTCATAAGTGACTGAAATATAAGGAAAAAATAAAAATATATTGGAAGTATTTGGTATTGATAAATACATGTATGAAATTACAAGAAATACATGCACATTTAGACAGGAAAGGCACTTACAACACCACCCAAAAAGAGGTGTTTTGCGACTGGCTTGTGCGCGACTGTCCATTACAGCTAGAAGCTGGTTTAACGCTTATGCCAAAAAAGGTGTTTTACAAGCACGTACCAGCATACAAAGAAGTTAAGGAAAACAAAATATTTAGGCACTTAACAAAACAAGAATTAGAAAAAGCTACAAATAACTTTTTAGAAACATTAAGCAGGCTTGTATATAAAAACGGCTACAAAAGGTTTGGACTAAAAATTAAAGGCATTTACGTAATAGAAGGCAATGGTATTAACAGAGACTTTCACTCGCACTTAGCGTTTGAGAAACCTAAAGGCATGCAATGGAATGAATTAGCTAGGCTAGTTAAAAAGGCATTAGAAATGAATGGAGAGTTTGAAATTATTAACCCTAGCTATGACTATAAGAAGCTTAATGACGCATACAGGTACAAGCTGGATATAGTTGACGACGGCTGGGTAAATTACATTACAAAAGAGTTAGGTAGTAAGAAAGTACATAACGTACATTTCTACCAATAATTAAGCATTCTTGTCCTGAGTGACGTTTGCGGCTAATGTTGTTAAGCACTATATGTGCTTAATTAGCGAAGCTTTGCCTAAAACATTCAAACTAAAACTCATAAGGTATAGAATTTATAGAGACATTTACATAGGCTTAGGAGTTATACAAATGAAAAGAATTGCATTCATAACAATACTATTGGCTTCTTCATATAGCTATGCACAAACTACTGTCTATACAAACCCAAATGGAATGCCGACTGTACAAGCACAACAAGTAGGCAATACAACTTATTATTCGAATTCAAATGGAGTCCCAATTGGACAGGCACAGCAAGTAGGAAATACGACTTACTACTCAAACCCGAATGGAGTCCCTGTTGGACAGGCGACTACACAGAATTACCCAACACAGCCTTCAGCGCCTATAACACCCCGTGCACCGCTTTCACCCCCAACAATGTTTAACCAACAATAGGTAGCAATTCCTTGTGGACGCCTTGGAAGTTAATTTTGAATATGAGGAAAAAAGGTGGGTGCCTTTAATTGGTAAATTCATATTGGACTTTGCCAATATTGAAGAATTTCTCAATGAAGTTATAAGACACCACCTTAGAAATACTTTGTTAGACGAGGCAGATATGCCTGATAACTTAGGAAAGCGTATTAAGCTTTTTGAAAAGATATTAAAAAAAGACGTATTGGAAAACCCTAAAGATAAGGCAAAACTTACGCAAGTTGTAAAAGATATACAAGACTTGGTACCAATAAGAAATTTAGTTGCACACAATTCACTAGGCTTAATTGTTGAAGAAAACGCCAAAGGACAAATGCGAATTGGCGGCTTTCAAATAACGGGAAGAAAAAATAAAGCAATATTTCTTGACTATAAAAGTCTTGCGGCTAAGGTAAAGCAGCTTGAAGCGTATAGAAACACCCTTTTAGAGTTGGTGTTAATTTTCCATAAAGTGCTAGCAGACGAAATTGCCAGAAAGAATATGGCTGCAGCTTTACGCAAAAAGTAATAGCGCCTCTTTTAAGCTGGTTTAAGTGCCAACTTAATATCATTACCACCAACACACCAAAATTACAGCGTAAACGACGTTTAAACACGTCGGTGCTTTTGTGGCATTTTGACTACGGCTATAGCTAAATACAAATATAAGGAAATGCATATTTTCTTACATTTAAGTACTTAAGCCACATAACCTCTTGTTTCTTGGAAGGAATTTATAAGTACTTCGCATAGATAAAAAGAGGTAGGAATTTGATACATAAGAAAACACAATTAACTCATACAAATACTTTGGTTAAGGAGAAATGTATGAGTAAACAAGCAAAAACACTAACACTTGCAGAATTACGCAGAGTGCTTGACTACGTAGCAACTCGCAAGCACGCTGCACGCAACCGCGCAATGTTGCTTACAACGCATTACGCAGGCTTACGTGTTGGTGAGGCAGCCAGCTTGCGTTTTAACGACGTTGTAGACGCTAACGGAAGCATACGTAATGAAGTCCGTTTAAGCGCAGCACAAACTAAAGGCGGAAATGCACGTACAGTTTTTATTAATGAAAAGCTGCGGAAGGAGTTGGAGTTATACATAAAGTTTTATAACCCAACAAACCCACAACACAAGCTTTTTTATAGCCAGAAGAAAGACAGTGACGGGTTTACAGCAAATACTATGACTCAATTCTTCCATTACCTATACCGACGTGCTGGCATTGAGGGTGCAAGTAGCCATAGCGGAAGGCGCACATTTATTACTAACTTAGCTAGTAAGGGTGTTGGGGTGCGTGTACTAATGAGTCTAGCTGGACATAGAAACATTAGTACAACGCAGGCATACATAGACGTTAATGACGACATGAAGCGTCGCGCAGTTGAGTTAGCTTAATTAGCTTGCGCATTAGAAATGTAATAGTTTGCAATTAATGCTTTTGTTTCTGCATTGTTAACATAACTCATGTCGGCACTTGTGCCAAAGCCAAATTCACTAATAAGCAATTCTTCCCATGCGTCTAAGTCTTCTCTCCCATTGCCAAAAAACCATTTGCAAGAATGTCCCAACGTACACAAAGAGTCTAGTCCAGTTATTTCCTCAAATTTCTCCCAGTCACTGGCTGTGCTAATTTTTACCAAGTCTCCCACTTCTCTTTTAAAAAGCACAATTTTTTTCGCAACCCTTTTAAAAAATTTAGTGTGCATGAAGTTTGCTGCACTTTCTTCCTTCTTGCTTACAGGAATATTTAAGTTAAAAAACTCTTGCGTCCCACCATTTTTATTTTCTGAATAAAAAGTGAGTATTACCTCTACATGCATGTATTTGCTATTTGAGTTTGTATTTTTCATAATTGCCTTTTTAAATTAGTTGAGTACGTCAAAGCCTTTTGCACAAAGGTTGTCATGTAATGTCTGCAATATTTTTAGCGCCCCTTTTTTATCTAGAGACTTAACTTTTGCAATACCTTTAGACAGCGTAAAAATAGCAATTGGATGAAGTAATTCTTGCATTCTGTCCCAAGCCTCGCTGAATTCCAGTAGCGTAGAAAAGTAAAAGTAGGCTGTGGTGACGGCACACTGTTGGTGAGATAAAACTACTTCCCTGCCGTTTGCAGTAAAAAGTACGGAGTCATTTTTAGTGGAAGTATGAATAGGCGCTGGAATTGAAAACCCATTTACGGTGACAACTACCCAGTCCCAAAAGAGAATGTCATTGTTATTAATGCGCATTGGGTTATTGCCAATAAAGTTGTTATGGCAAATAAGTATGTCAATGGCAGTTTGTAAGTCACTTAATTTGACTAATTCATTGTTGGTTGGTTTGAGGTTTATAGAAATGCCTTTGCGTTTGTTTGACGAGTTAGGCGCTGTGTTTGTGTGTGTATTTAATGCCATTTAATTCCCCTTATTAAGCCTGCGAAATTGCAGTCTTTACAGTCTAAAGAAAAGGGGGTAAAAGTAGCACTTCCATTGTCATAAAGCTATTAAAGTGTTAGTATATTTGTATGCAAAATCCAACCCCTTCTAGAAAAGTTTTAGGGTTTTCTACACAAAGCTACCCAACGTTTGGGAGGGGTGTATTTAATGAGGCAAGCCCCCCAAAAACAGTATTGGGTAGTCCTTATTACTGGTGGTTTATGTTTCTTAGGCTTAATGAGGACTATAAAAAGACTGTAGACGCCAACGGCGTCGGTAAATGTGCTGCTTTATATAAAGACTTTGGAGACATTTACTCTGTTGACTTTAAAACTTGGTGGAATACACACGCAACTTATTTTGCGGAGAAGCGCAATGGGTATTCAATGGCTATAGCTAACAAATTGGAAGAATTGGCACCATTTGGAAATAGCGAAGTTATTAACCTAGTTGTGCCTCTTAATTGGAGTCAGCGAAGCTTGAAAAAGAAATTTACTCAATTAATTCTTAGCAAACTAGAAAAGGGTAAACGTGGGGTAAGCGTTGAGGCTAGCAATGCGACTTATAGGCTTAGTGGCAAATGGCACATTGAAGCAATGAAGAGTGCTTACAACGTGTACACCCTTCGAAACACGCTAGTAGAAGGTAAAAAATTACCATTAGCAGACATTGCAATAAAAGCTGAATTACAAATTGCCAAAAATATGCAATTAGGAAAGAAAACCAAATTAACTAGTGATATGCGGCGAGTTGCAACAATTATTGCTAACCGACATTACAAACGTGCAGAGTTATTTATTAAAGCTGCAGCAAGTAGTAGCTTTCCATATTCAAAGTAATAAAATGAATTAATTCAAAAAATTAAAAATAAAAGGCAAAAATGTTTGAAGTAGCATTCAGAAACTTAGATGACATATTCCATAAAGACGCTGGCTGCAGTAGTGAGTTGGACTACATTGAGGCGACTTCATGGTTATTGTTTCTAAAGTACTTAGACGACTTCGAAAGTGATAAAGAGGCTGCTGCCAAGCTTAATGGCGAGACATATACGCGCCTTATAAGCAATGAATATAGGTGGACAACTTGGGCTGCACCCAAAACGGCAGAAGGGAAAATTGACTACAGCGTTGCTTTGACAGGCGAAGACTTAAAAGACTTTGTAGACAATAAATTATTTCCCTACCTAAGAAGGTTTCGTGCAGACGCAGAGAATGCTGACACCCTGCAATACAAAATAGGCGAAATATTCGACGAATTAAAAAATAAACTTCAAAGTGGCTATAGCTTAAGAGAGGCTATAAACAAAATAGACGAATTGAAGTTTAGAAGCAGCGAAGACAGGCACGAAATGAGTGGCTTGTACGAAGACAAAATTAAGAATATGGGTAATGCCGGACGCAATGGCGGAGAGTACTACACCCCGCGTCCTTTAATTCGCACAATAGTACAAGTCATTAATCCAAAGTTAGGCGACAAGGTATATGACGGTGCTGTAGGTAGTGCAGGCTTTTTATGTGAGGCATACGAATACCTTCGGACAAGCAAAGAATTAACGGTAAAAGAGTTTGAGACTTTGCAAAAAAATACTTTTTACGGCAAAGAGAAAAAGTCACTTGCTTACATTATTGGCATTATGAATATGATTTTGCATGGCATTGAAGCGCCAAACATTATTCATACAAACACATTGGCTGAAAATATAGCCGACATTGAAGAGAAGGACAAAGTTGACGTAGTCCTTGCCAACCCTCCATTTGGCGGTAGCGAGAGAATAGAGGTGCAGGAAAACTTTCCAATACGTACTGGTGAAACGGCATACCTCTTTCTACAGCACTTTATAAAAATTCTTCGTGCTGGTGGACGCTGCGGCATTGTTATTAAGAATACCTTTCTTAGCAACACAGACAATGCAAGCATTGCGCTTCGTAAGCAACTATTAGAAGAGTGCAACCTATTTGCAATTCTCGACTTGCCTCAAGGCGCATTTACTGGGACTGGTGTAAAAACAGTTGTCCTATTTTTTGAAAAAGGTAGCCCTACTAAAAACATTTGGTATTACCAGCTTAATGTTGGAAGAAGTCTGGGTAAAACAAATGCATTAAATGTTTCCGACTTGGCAGAATTCCTTAGCTTGGAAAGCAAAAAAGGTTTAAGTGAGAATTCTTGGAATGTTTCTATAGCTGATATTGATAACAAGACGTGGGACTTGTCACCAACAAACCCAAACCGTAAAGACGTTATTGATATTCGCACTCCGCAAGAAATATTGGCTGAAATTGAATTGCTGGACAGTGAGGCAAGCGAGGCGCTGGCAAATATAAAGGCGTTTCTATGAAGACTGTATTCAAGGAGTGCCTTATTAGTGAGGTTTGCCATGTTTTTAGTGGCAACAGTATTAATGAAAAACAGAAGGCAGACAATTACACAAACATTGTCGAGGGCACTCCTTATATAGCTACAAAAGACGTAGGCTATGACTTCAAAATTAATTATGAAAATGGAATAAAAATTCCTACTAGTGCGCTATCAAAATTCAAGGTGGCGCCTAAAGACTCTGTTTTTATTTGTGCAGAGGGTGGAAGTGCAGGAAGAAAGCTGGCAATTAGCGACAGAGAAGTTTGTTTTGTTAACAAGCTATTTGCATTAGTTGCAAATGAAAAGGTATTGCCCAAGTATTTGTATTACTGTCTTCAAGATATTGGTTTTGCCAAGAAATTCAAACAAGCTACAACTGGGTTAATTGGAGGCGTGTCCTTGAATAAATTCAAGTCACTCACAATTCATGTACCAGATATTTCGACTCAAGAAAAAATAGTTAAGAAAATTGACGCAGCTTTTGTTGAAATAGAGAGAATGGCTGACTTAACGAAAAATAATATTGAAAGTGCCTCCAAGCTAGTTTCAAATTATTTAGAAATTCAAATTGCCTCTGCTTCAAAAGAATACCCAACTGTAAAGCTGGGAGAGGCATGCGACAGCGTTGAGTATGGGACTTCTGCAAAGTCTACAAGAGAAGGAAAAGTGCCAGTAATACGCATGGGGAATTTGTCAAACGGCAACATAGACTTTTCCGACTTGGTGTTTACAAGTGACGAAGACGAAATTAAGAAATACTCTTTGAATGCAGGCGACGTACTTTTTAACCGTACAAATAGTCCAGTCCATGTTGGTAAGACGGCAATTTTTAAAGGCGGTACAGAAGCAATTTTTGCGGGGTACTTAATAAGAGTGAATTACAAAAAGAATTTAGTAATTCCCGAGTATTTGAATTTATACCTAAACTCTGAAAGAATTCGTAATTATGGTTTTACTGTTATGTCACACAGTATTAACCAAGCCAATATAAATGGAAGTAAGCTGAAAGAATATCCATTTGTCTTGCCTTCGGTTGAGAAGCAAAAAGAAATAGCAACAGAAGTTGGAGTGCTAAGCGAGGAAGCAGCAAGTCTTCAAAAAATATATGAAGCTAAGTTATCAAATTTAGCAGCCTTAAAAACCTCAATACTCACCAAAGCATTCGTTGGCGAGTTAGTGAAAGTCTAGTTATGAATGAAGCCGACACACGTGCAGAGTTAATTGAAGCCAAGCTAAAAGCCGCTGGCTGGGGCGTTGTGCCTGAAAGTCGCATTACACGTGAATATCCAATTAATGCAGGTGAAATTCGTGCTGGCGGTGTACGCACTGGAAAGCTTAAGGCTGACTTTGTGCTTGTTTATAAAAATAGAAAGTTAGCAGTTGTAGAGGCAAAAAGCGTTAAAGAAGACACAAGCGAAGGTGTCGCACAAGCTAAGCTATACGCACAGAAGCTTCAACTTGGCACAACTTACGCTACAAATGGGAAAACCATTTATGAAATGTGCCTTCAAACAAATACAGAAGGCGCTGTAGAAGAGTACATGTCGCCTGAAGCCTTGTGGCATAAAACATTTGGCGACAGAAATGAATGGCTTGAGAAATTTAATTCTGTGCCTTTTGAAAATGTGTATGGTGACAGCCAGCAACGCTACTACCAAGAAATTGCCGTGAATAAGGTTATGGAGGCGGTTGCTGGTAATAAGCAGCGAATTCTATTGACTCTTGCTACTGGCACGGGAAAGACATTTGTTGCATTTCAAATTGCATGGAAGCTATTTAAGAGTCGGTGGAGTCTACAGCGAGACGGCAAACGCACTCCGCGCATATTATTTTTGGCGGACAGAAATATATTAGCCAACCAAGCCTTTAATGCTTTTAGTGCATTTGGTGAAGACGCATTAGTGCGAATTAACCCCAGTCAAATTAGTAAAAAAGGTGAAGTGCCTATGAATGGCAGTGTCTTCTTTACTATTTTTCAAACATTTATGAGTGGGGAAGAAGGTAAGCCATATTTCGGAGACTACCCAGCAGACTTTTTTGACTTTGTAATTATTGACGAGTGCCACCGTGGCGGCGCTAACGACGAAGGTAGCTGGAGAGAAATACTGGAGTACTTCAAGCCTGCTGTGCAGTTAGGCTTAACAGCTACACCTAAGCGTGCCGACAATGCGGACACCTATAAGTATTTTGGACAGCCTGTTTATACCTATAGCCTCAAAGACGGTATTCAAGACGGCTTTCTAACTCCATTCAAAGTTAAGCGCATACAAACGACTATGGACGAGTATGTATACACGCCTGACGACGAGGTGCTTGAAGGAGAGGTTGAAGAAGGCAAAGTTTATTCGGGCAGCGACTTCAATAAGAATATTGTTATTGAAGCTAGAGAAAGAAAAATGGTTAAGTTAATGCTTGAAAACATTAACCCAAATGAAAAAACAATTGTTTTCTGCGCCAACCAAACACATGCTGCAATGGTTAGGGACTTAATAAACCAAGAGTCGCCAGTTAAAAAGCCAGACTATTGTGTGCGTGTGACGGCTAATGACGGCGCTATTGGCGACACCTACCTTCGGCAATTTCAAGACAATGACAAAACAATTCCAACCATTCTTACTACAAGCCAAAAATTAAGCACGGGTGTTGACGCACGTAATGTGCGAAATGTTGTGCTTATGCGTCCAGTTAACTCAATGATTGAATTCAAACAAATTATTGGACGTGGCACTAGGTTATTTGAAGGAAAGCATTACTTCACTATTGTTGACTTTGTTAATGCCTACCATTTGTTTAATGACGAAGAGTGGGACGGTACACCATTGCCCCCTGAAGCCCCTGCAACACGCACTCCTAAACAACCAGCAGACATTACACAAGGTGGCGAAGGAGGAGAAGGCGGCGAAGGACAAACAGAAAGCAAGCTGAAAATAAAACTTAGCGACGGCAAAGAAAGAGAAATTCAAAGTATGCAGTCAACCATGTTTTATGTTGACGGCAAGCCTATTAGTACAGAGGAATTTCTTAAGCGCCTTTTCAATACCCTGAAGTTGCCTGAAATATTTGGCAGTGAAGAGGCACTTCGTAAGTTATGGGGAAACCCTGTGACAAGAAGAGAGTTGTTGGTAAGACTTGAAAAAGAAGGCTGCGCAAAAGCCGACTTAGTTAAGTTGCAAGAAATGATAAGTGCCGAGAAGAGTGACTTATTTGATGTACTTGAATATATTAGCTATGCACGTAAGCCTATTAGTCGCGAAGACAGGGTTAGGGCTGCCGAAACAAATATTTACTCGTTATTAAATGACAACCAAAAAGACTTTATTGGTTTTGTCTTGCGTAATTACATACAAGACGGTGTAGACGAATTAGACATTGCTAAATTGAGTACTGTTATTAAGTCTAAGTACGGCGGCATTCCTGAGGCTGAAAAGGCATTAGGAAGTGTTGACGACATAAACAAGGTATTTACAGAGTTTCAAAAGCACCTCTATTTGCAGCAAGTTGCTTAACCTTAAAGGGGTTGTATGGCGGTTTTATGTGAAGCAATTTCTGTCATTGTTAGAAGAGAGTCTATTGACGCTTTTTACGAGGGTGGCTGGAATGTCTTTTTAGCAAATGTCCCTAATTCAACAATGTGTACCGACGAAGAGTTGGTAAGAGTTGGCTTTATGGCGCCAAATGAAGTTAAAGCGTTTGTAGAAAGCTTGGAGTCTAAGGGCTTAGTTTTCCAGCAGCCGCCTAAAAAATTCGGGCTATTTAAGGCAACTCGCCATTTGTCCGACATAGCCGTTGTTGACGCTAGACAAGGACTCACAATGCCTTGTGAGTGGGCGGTGTTTAAAAGAGTGCCTTTTGGCGACACAGGCGTCAAGGTAAGCGTTTGTTGGCTGGCTAAAGGCAAGGCAGGAGAAACAACCCTTGCTACGCCTACAGGCTGGCAATATGAAAACTCCCTAAGTTATAGCCATTACGAAGACAGCGACATAGGGACTAGGGTGGTATTTTTAAGAAATGAGAATGGGCTGGACGTTTATAAGGACTTGGTGACTGGCAAGGAGTTATATAAACCTGAAGACAAGCCCCCAACTACGCATTAGGGTTTTGGGGGATAAAATAGCCTCCAAAGCCTTATAAAATATAGGGTATATACTTAACACAGTTTATCGCACATAACACATTTTAAGCTTTAGAAGCTTATAAAATAAGGGCTATGCGCTACCAAATATCTTGAAAATCCTTGTGTCGGTGGTTCGATTCCGCCCCGGGCCACCAAGAAATACCAAAACCACCTCCGGGTGGTTTTTTCATTTGGTCTTGTCTTAGAATGTTTCTCATATGACAAGGGACGAACGCTTTCATCAAATAGCCAAAGAGCTTGGATACGGCTTTCATGGAGAAATCAAAGTTGGAGGCAATTACAACCCTTTGGTTCAGCATGAAAACACTATCTATATCAGCGGCAAATCCCTCGCGTTGGCAGTGATGTGGTTATTCAGGGCGCCTTAGGTGCCGATGTATCGCTTGAAGCCGGACAGGTAGCGGCAAAGATTTGTGTGATGCGAGCAGTTGCGCTTTTACTAAGGCAGCTGGGATCATTGGACCGAGTTCAAAAGATTTTGCGGATCTCTGTCTATGTTCAGTCTTCAGCGAGCTTTACTCAGCAAAGCGAGGTTTCAGATGGGGCCTCTGAAGTTTTGTATTCAATCTTTGGTGATGCTGGGGTTCATTCAAGAACATCCGTTGGCGTATTTCAATTGCCTAAGAATGCCCCGGTAGAAATTGATTTCGTAGTGGCAGTAGATTAAACATCCTAGGCCCTAGTCGACTCTGCCTCGGGTTACCAAGAAACACCAACATCACCTTCGGGTGGTTTTTTGCATTTGCATTTGTGCAAATGCACCATTTTTATAAATGATATGATTTTCAAAGATGCTACAAAGCATTAATAATTAAAAAATAATAGGAGATATGCAATGCTATCGCGATTAATTGCTTTAATTGGCTTAACTTGCTCTATTGCTTTTGCGCACGCAGAAATTGTTAAGGTCGATGACTATATTGAAGGCGCCGATCCTGGAGTGAAGTTATTCGTTAGAAATAAGTTTGCCGAGCCAAAGATTAAGGCTACCAATAACAATGTGGTGCTTTTTATTCATGGTGCCACCTTTCCCTCTACACCTGATTTCGATCTGCAATTCCAAGATTATTCTTGGGCCGACTGGATGGTGAAGCATGGCTACATTGTGTATATGTTCGATAAGCGCAATTACGGATTTTCAAGCAGAGAAAAAGCCATGGATGAGCCTGCCACAAATAACCGCCCAGTTACCCGGTCATATCTAGCAATTAGAGATATCAATTCTGTTGTAGATTTCATTCGCAAAAAAGAGGGCGTTGAAAAGATTGACCTAATTGGATGGTCTTGGGGGGCAACAACGGCTGGCTTATATACCTCATTAGATAGCGAGAAGGTGAATAAATTAGTACTTTACGCACCGGCATACTCATATCAAAATCACACGAATCTCGGCGCAGGAAGTGGTTTGCAAAATAAACGAAAGCCAGATGAGTTTAACTATGCATTAGGGGCTTATCGTTTTGGCTCTAAGGCCGCCAATGATTCTAGGTGGGATGGAGAAATACCGTTAGAGGATAAAAATAGCATTCGAGACCCAGCGGTTCGTGATGCCTTTGCGATCGAGGCGCTAAAAACAGACCCCACCAGTGAGAGCAGAAACCCACCCAGTTTGCGAGCGCCAAACGGTGTTCTAGAAGATAGCTTTATGCAGGCTACTGGAAGACCTATTTGGAATGCTTCTTCAATTTATGTTCCAACTCTGGTCATTGCGGGTGAATTTGATACTTGGTCATTTCCTCAAGATCGGGCAATGGTGATGCGTGACTTAACAAATGCGCCTTATAAAAAGAGCGTTCAAATTAAAAATTCAACTCACTTTATGCTCTTCGAGAAAACTCGATATGAGTTCTTTAATGAGGTAAATGACTTCTTAAAATCTAAAAACTAATTAAATTAGGGTCTCCCATTCTCGGCCCTCGTTGATTCCGCTCCGGGCCACCAAGAAACACTAAATAGCCCACTTGTTGGGCTATTTTTTAAGTAAAAGCGCGCGCTCGGGTTACGCAGGACCCACCAAGAATCGTTAAAACCTTTATCAGAAATGATGGGGATCAAATAAAAAGGCCTTTTTAATGCTAAAGATGATTGATGTTCGAGTGGCTAATCTTTGCTTTTATCGAGTGTTGTTATTGGTATTGTGTAGCTATTCTTTGATGGGTTGTTCAGTTTTCTCTGCTGCTGGAACGGCGGTGTCTACAACGGCATCTGTTGCTGGAACGGCTATATCCACAACTGCATCTGTTGCTGGTAGTGTTGTCGGTGGTGCTATTAGTGTTGTAAAGCCATAACTCAAATTCTGCAGTCAACTCATTGGTAATATTTAAGAGGCTTGTGCCAAAATATTATCCTAAATACTATAACTGGTGAAATATGAAATTTTTTTTCAATACTCTTGCAGTGATTTTGCCAATCTTGGCCTTGAGTGGCTGTCTTGCTAGTACAACATCACCAGTAGGCGTGAATTGTGACTACAGCAAAGGCTTACCTTTGTGGGAAATGCCTCTTGATTGCCAGGCCGGAAGGTAGCTCTTCTGTCGGCGACTTGATTGAGCTTCAGTCGCCAAGAATCAAAATTAGCCCACTTGTTGGGCTAATTTTTTTAGCAAAGCAGAATAAATTTTTGAGGCTTGTTATTTCTCTGGTGAAAAGCCGCAATGGGCGCACTAATGAAGCATTAAATGTGTAGGCCATTTCAAGGGGGTCCAATGGCTTATTTCCCCTTGTGATAATTGCGAAATTTAATCAGAACTTGCTAAGAAGAATGGCGGGAGAATATTGAAGTAAAAGTAGAGTATTAGCAAAAATAGCTTCATTTCCATCTTTGCCCTAGTTGATTCTGTCCTGGGCCGTAGAATGTAACTTCAATGCCAATTAAGTTCATTCAGCTTTTAACTAGTACACACCGATCTCAAAAGACCAACTTTCAGTTGGGCGCATACATGGCATTTGTTGCTGGGGCTGTTAATGCTGGAGGATTTTTGGCGATTGCCCGCTACACATCACACATGAGTGGAATCATTTCTGGGATTGGCGATGATTTAGCCTTGAATAATTTCCTTTCAGTTTTGGGCGGTATCTCACTCCTTTTCTCTTTTCTATTTGGTGCTGCAACTACAGCCGTTATTGTTAATTGGGGGCATAGAAGAAGGATTCATAGTGAGTTTGCTTTGCCTTTATTGATTGAGGCTGTTCTCTTATTGGTTTTTGGTTTGGTTGGTGCTAACTTGAATCTATATCTCCCGTTAACGGTTCCAACAATTGCCTTACTCTTGTGCTTTGTGATGGGTTTGCAAAATGCCATTGTTACTAAGGCCTCTAAAGCTGAAATTAGAACTACTCATATGACTGGCGTTATTACCGACATTGGCATAGAGCTGGGTAAATTAGTCTATTGGAATAAATCGGAGGAGGCAAACAAGAAGGGTTATGTAAAGGTAAATCAAGAAAAGTTAAAAACCCATTTATGGATCTTCGGCATGTTTTTAATGGGCGGAATTATTGGGGCCATTAGCTTCAAAAGGGTTGGTTATATTTCTGTAGTGCCACTATCCCTTTCTCTGGTGTTGATAGCAAGTTTGCAGATCTATCGAGATGTTGTGGTGGCCATGAGAGGTGGCGACCATGGCTTTTAATCTAAGGGTATCGAGCCTCTAGCGAGTACCATAGCCATCAGCGGATTTTTTATAAGTCCCTTTGTGTTTATATGTCTGGGTTGGTGATCAAGCACCAGAATGATGCCTAATAGAGATTTGTGCATTTTTTGGCTTGATACTATGTTTGTATAGTTAAGTTCATTCTTTAGCTATTCCTCCATAAGTTGTTATTTCAAGCCATCCTTCGGGATGGCTTTTTCTTTTAAGGGGGGTGATCTTTAGGGGGGTGGGCGAAGACTTGCATCCTAATGTAATCGCTTAAGCGTTAATTAATAAGTTTGCATAGCGCTTGTATAGCAATTCTTAAATGACTTACGAGTAGTTTTTCATTTCCACGGTTTCATTTCTTGGTAGTTTCCCTTGGGCTCATAAAAACCACTATATTTTGATGAAGTTCCCTATATCGCTTAATTACAAAAGGTTGTGATGACTGCAATTACCAAACCCCAGTCCAAATTCTCAGCGGTTATTCGCGTTACTAGCGGAAACTTTATTGAGATGTATGACTTCTTTTTATTTGGCTTTTATGCCACCTACATCTCCAAGGCGTTCTTTCCATCTGATAGCGAGTACGCATCGCTAATGCTGACGTTTGCCACATTTGGTGCGGGTTTTTTAATGCGCCCATTGGGTGCTATTTTGCTCGGTGGCTATATAGATCGAATCGGGCGTCGTAAAGGCCTTGTCTTAACGCTTGGTATTATGGCTACCGGCACGGCAATGGTTGCCTTCATTCCAGGCTATGCAACGATTGGTTTATTTGCACCAATATTGGTTTTAGTAGGCCGCCTCTTGCAGGGATTTTCAGCTGGGGTTGAGCTTGGTGGCGTGTCGGTGTATCTATCTGAAATAGCCACCCCGGGCCGCAAGGGCCTCTACGTTAGCTGGCAATCAGCAAGCCAACAGGTTGCCATTATCTTTTCCGCAGCCCTGGGATATTTTTTAAATCAGTCAATGAGTAAAGAGGCTATTGCCGACTGGGGATGGCGCATTCCATTCTTTATTGGGTGCATGATAATTCCCATTGTTTTTCAGATTCGCCGTTCATTGCAAGAGACCGATGTGTTTCTTGCTAAAAAGCATCACCCTACATTTAAAGAAATTATCAAATCTTTAGTGAGTAACTGGCAATTGGTTATTACAGGAATGATGCTCATTGCGATGACAACCGTTTCCTTTTATCTCATTACGGTCTATACGCCCACCTTTGGTAAGAGTGTATTAAAGCTATCGATAGTGGACAGTTTGATAGTGACTTTTGCTGTTGGTTTATCTAACTTCTTTTGGCTGCCGGTGATGGGTGCGTTATCAGATCGAATAGGGCGCTGGCCAATCATGGCTTTATTTTCAGCGCTGACACTTTTTACTGCTTATCCCGTGTTGAGCTGGCTGGTAGGGTCTCCAAGCTTTGAGCATATGTTGGCAGTGGAGCTTTGGCTGTCTTTCCTCTATGGGAGTTACAACGGGGCTACTGTAGTGGCTTTAACTGAAATTATTCCCAGCAATATTAGAACCACAGGCTTTTCTTTGGCATACAGCTTGGCAACAGCGCTATTTGGCGGTTTCACCCCTTTGGTTTCGACTTGGCTCATTGAAACGACTGGCGATAAGGCTTCCCCCGGGTATTGGATGGCTATGGCCGGTGGTTTAGGCTTGGCTGCCACATTTTTAATCTACAGGGGAATTGTTAAGGCCAGGAAATAGGTGGTTTTGGTTTTAGTTAGCCCTACTCTAAAGCACTAATAATAAACATTTCCCCTTAATATGTTGCTTTGCAGCAAATTGCCATTGCATGCATGATAAAAGTTAATTAATATGTTGCAATGCAGCAAAATTAACCTATAAGGAAATTCTATGTTTAAAAATCAATTTGCAGGAAATCAAGCCAAATCAATTGAAGCTGTTCGTGCTTTAGGTCAAACAGCTCTAGAAAATGCTCAAGAATTAGCCCAGATCAACTATCAAGTGGCGCAAGAGTTGGTTGCTAAGGCTCAGGCTAAAGCAGCCCAATTAATGAAAAGCCAAGATCCAAAAGCAGCGTTGGATCTTCTCCAAAGCGAATCTGTTCAAGAGGCTGTTGAGCAAATTACTGCCTATCAGCAGAAGGTGACCAACGTATTGCGTCATGGCAATCAAGAATTAGTTGAAGCAATTGAGGCGGTAATTAATCAATCACAAGATGATTTACAGGCTTTTATTGCTACTGCTAGCTCAAAAGCACCGGCTGGTTCGGAGGCATTTGTAAGCGCCTTTACTTCTGCATTTAATACTGCAATGCAAAACTTTAATCAAGTTCGCGCTACCGCTAAGGATGCATTTGCAAATCTTGAAAAAAGCGTTGAATCAGCATTGAACTCTGCACCAAGTCAATTTGGTCAGGTGGTAAAGGCCGCTCCAAAAAAAGCTCGCGCTAAGTAATTAAGCGTAATTAGTAAGTGCTCACTCATATATAGATCTATATTTAATATGAGGCTATGAAGAAGCGATTTAGAGAGTTGGGTATTGGCAGTTTTGGTGGATGGGATGAAATAAATTGATTCCATCCGCCTCAATCCTTTTAAATCAGACGATTTTTCACTTGCTTAGATTCAATGCATGTATCCTTCATTGCGGCAAAAAAACTACAATGAAGCTCCAAAAGTGATGGTTAACCAATAGATGAAGCAAGAAGCATTTTTAGAGAAGTTAGCAAAAGAGGATTTTCCGGATCCCGTATTCGTAGCTCGAGACCATGGAGGATTTTTAGATCTGCATTCACACCCCTATGAAGTGCTCGCGCTTGTGACTGAAGGTCAAATTGATATTGCTATAGAGGGGATTAAAAATATCTACCTTGCCGGTGATGTTTTTCATTTGCTCCCTAATCAAATCCACACAGAAAGTTATGGTGGTCGGGGCGTTAAATATCTAGCCAGTAGAAAAGGTATTGTTTTGCAGGAAGAGCTTGGGTTACAGGTTATTGGGCAAACTGAGTAAATAATTCAAAAAACCTTCTATAGGTTTTGCAAATTGATTGACCGCCTTTTTGGCGGTTTTTCATTTAAATGGTTTGGGTGTCCCCAATTCCCGGGGGTTATCTGATAAAGAGCCAGGCAGTTAATATCGCACCTACAAAAACAATAAAAATACGTAGCCATTTATCTGGGAGTTTATTCATGAGCCAGACTCCGCTGAACCCGCCCAAAATACCGCCAAATCCAAGGGCCAGAACGGCACCCCAGTTAATTGAGGGTGAGAACATGAAGATAATGACGGCTGATGCATTCATGGTCATAGCTAGGGCATTTTTCGTAGCTCCAGCCATTTTGACTTGTTGGCCCGCAAAGCTCAGTGCAGCTAGCATCAGAAATCCAATTCCGCCGCCAAAATAACCACCATATATGGCAATTAAAAATTGTACGAACAAAAGAATGTAGGGGGGTGCTTGGATTTGATGTGTCTGCGAACTGTTTTTTCTAAAAAAACTCCCCCAAGCAAAAACACTGGTAGCAAACAAAACTAGCCACGGTATGAGCTTGGTAAATACGCTAACTGGGGTGTAAAGAAGGAGAAACGCCCCTGAAACCCCACCCAAAATGCTAATGAGAAACAGTTGCTTGAAGCTAACGGATCCCACGCCACCCACAAGCTTACGTCCAGCAAAGCTTGATGACATTTGACTGGGAAAAAGCGCAATCGTAGAGCTCATATTTGCAGCTAATGGATCTAGCCCAGCCAGAAGTAAAGCAGGAAAGGTGATAAATGAGCCGCCGCCTGCTAACGCATTTTGGATTCCCGCATATAAACCAACCGCAGCCAGTAGCAGTACTGTAGAAAACGGCAAGGAGAGCAGTTCATTCATTTCGTTGTTAACTCTTTTATCAAGTCAATGCATTGTAATGATTAAAGAAATAGCTCGTGTCCAGCCCAGGCCTATTCATTTTTAATGACTTTTCATCAAATTTTTTAAAGCTCGCATAAGTATTTCAATATCCTTAGCGTCTAAGTATTAACAAACAAGGAGATGTAGATGAAAAGAACAATGCAAGGTTTGGTTATGGCGAGTCTTTTGATGGTCGGGGTAATTGGCCTTGCCAGCGCAGCGTTGCCTGAACCACAAGATCCTCAGGCCGTTGCAAATATGACTTTTGATCAGCGATTGCAAATGTCTAAGGATTTGCGCGAGCAATTTAAAAATGCCACTCCTGAAGAGCGGCGTGAGTATCGCCAGAAATTGCATGCGAGATTTACCGCCTTAAGTCCAGAGGAGCGTAAAGCATTGCGTGACAAGATGCATGCTCAATGGGCGGCCCTATCCCCAGAGCAGAAGAAGCAGTTGCGCGAGAGTCGTAAAGCCATGGTTGCTGCGATGACGCCAGAAGAGCGTGCTGAAATGAAAAAAGAGCGCGAGGTATGGATGCAAAGCCACCCACAGGAAAGGGACCACTGGACTAAACCGATGACCAACTAGGAGCGAGTTTGAACTTGTTTTTTAGTGGGCAACGTCGCACAGAGCAGGCTTTATTAAAAAGGGCCGCTACAGGCGACCCTAATGCATCTAAAGAAGTCATCAGCTTATTAAATCTACCTGCCTATTCGCTGGCGTTTAGGATGCTGGGAAATAAGGAGGATGCACAAGATGTGGTGCAAGAGGCGTTTATTAGGCTTTGGAAGAGTGCTGATTCGTTTTCAGGAAAATCGAAATTATTCACTTACTTTTACGCGATTGTTAGTAACCTTTGTTTAGATCAACTGAAGTCTAGTCGCAACGGTATGTTTGAGGAGTTCAATGAATTGGTGCATTGCCGATCAGAAGATGTGTTGTTAGGGTTCAGTGGTGGCATTACTGCAGAGGAAATAAAAAAAGCAATGAATGTATTGAGTTCGAAGCAAAGAATGGCGATTTTGATGTGGGCTTATCAAGACTTGACCGCCGAACAGGTGGGCGTGGCGATGGGCATGAATAAAAATAGTGCCGATCAATTACTTTTCCGAGCCAAGTTAAAACTAAAGTCTGAACTGAAAAAAGGTGACGCTCATGAGGCCTGATGACAAACAAGTTTTGCTAGACGCTTTGGAGCAAATAAAAGTCCCAGACCCATCGGAAAATTTTGAACAACGTCTATATCAAGACTGGGAAAGGGTGGTGTTGACCTCGCCAGAAAAGTCAACTCGTGCAATCTCTGAGATTTTGATGATTGCCAGGGGGCATCATAAGCTTTTCATCTTTCTGGCCATGATGGCGATTCTTGCCTCTGTTTTATTGGGGCAAAGAATGGTGAATTCGACCGAGGATGAGCTACGCCGCATTGATGCGCTATCTGAACTTTCTTTATCTACAATCTGATGTGTAGAGTATTTCTTCTATTGCCCATCAATTAAATTGATTGGCCTTACTCATAATTGATGAATTTTTCGGTGAATATGTTTGTAGGTTTTAGAGGCATGTAGTAAGCTGACAAGAGCAATATTGCTGATGAGAGCCTGATGGCTGGGTGCCAAAATTTTTGGAGAAGTTAAATGATAAATATTCGTAAAGTTCTTTCGTTCTTGATTCTTAGCTTGGGACTTATCGGTTTTAGCGCTGGCGCTGCCGATGCTCCTAAGGTGCCATCCGGAACAGTAAGTATTAGTGAAACCCAATTTGCGCTAATTGTGGGTGGAAGTACGGGTGGCGGTGTATTGACCTATCAAGGAAAAAAATATCCATTCAAAATTGGCGGAATGAGCTTGGGTGCCAACGTTGGCGTTTCTAAGTTATCAGCAAGTGGTGAGGTTTATGATTTGGCGGATATCTCTAAATTCCCTGGCACCTTTACTAAACTAGAAAGCAGTATTACTTTGGGCGGTGGTGTTGGTGGTACGGTTCTTAAAAATGAAAATGGCGTGATCATGCGCTTAACAAGTACATCTGAAGGGCTGCAGCTCAATTTAAGTGCCAGTGGCGTAACAGTTAAGCTTGATAAGTAATCAAGGTATTAGGTTTTAGCTACTCCAGTAAGGGTGGCCGCTCACAAGAAATGCCTAAACCACCTTCGGGTGGTTTTTCTTTTCAGCGGGGCGATTCAGTCTTTTGCCCACTATTTGTTGGAAATTCTTGTCGGCTCGGTCTGTAAACAATTCAAAAATATATAAGACTTTTTAAGGTAAAAGTATCATTAGGGTAAAGTAAATGGCAATCTGGCTATTTTTAAAATATTAAAAGGAAGAAATATGACTCATCATGATAAGTTGCTTGAAGCATTCGAAGTTTATAAATCAGAGAATGAAAAATTTCACGGTAAGGGTGTAAAAGCATCTGCTGCTAGAGCTCGTAAAGCACTCCAAGAAATTTCTGGCTCTTGCAAAGAGCGTCGTAAAGAAATTACCGCTGAAAAAGAGGCCTTAGAGGGAAAGCCTAAGGGCGATGGTATGTCTCAAGATGCAGCGCGTCATGCCCACGTTAGAAAGTAATTCTTAAGTCTAGATAAGCCACCTGCGGGTGGTTTTTTCTTGCCCAAAATTTGGGATTTTACGAAATTCAGGCCTATTGAAATCGATATGCTAAGGCCACAAAAATATTATCTTGAAATGATCGCGTTACGACTGGGCTGTTATTGATTCCGCCCCCCATCCATTTTCGCTTTCCATAGATGTTGACATACCAGTTATCTACTACTGGAATTTCAATCATCATCCCAGCCAACAGGTTTGTTGTGGCGGGCACGGCATAAATGCTATATCCAGTGAGTTGAGAGTCCCCTGTACTAATACCGTAATAGTAGTTGGCGTATTGACTAGATTGTCTTTGAATGCCAAGTTGCGGATAGATTTTGATATCTCGATAAGTATCAACTTCCCCAAAATAGGATGCCTCATATAGTGCCCCTTGGGATTTTCCAAAGTCGTGATATGCGTTTACAAAAAATCCTCCAATAGGGGTTTCTTGAAATGTCCCAAGGCCTAATGGGATGGGATCACTTTTATTAATTAAAGCACCATTGATCACGGATCTTATTTTGTAGTTGTCTAAATTTATTTTTCCACCAAGTTCAAAATAGCCGTAACCCATTTTGAAAGTTTTAAAACCTACCTGATCTATCCGAGCAAAAAAACGTTGATAGTCAAAAAAGGCATACGGCATTGCGATGGACTGCGTTCCTTCGCTACCTGTGTGAAGGTTCGTTGAATATAGGGCCACTCCGAGATCTCCAACAATATGATCTGGCAGGCTATCGGGTACATCATCTAATGCATATGCGGGTAGAGATTGGAGGCACAGGATGAGGAGGGGTAAAAGGGCTGAAAACCTTATGAACTTGTTAATTTTAGAGGTCCACGTTGTCTAGGGCAGCATCCATAAGATGACTTGTATCGGCCCACTTCTCAATCATCCATCTTTGTCCGTCATGAGCTATGTGATTTAAGGAGGCGTTGGGCACAGAAGCAACGCGATGGGTATTAAGCGCTTGCTGGCTAACAATGCGATAGATCATATCAAGTACTCCACCATGACTAACAAGACAAATTATTTTTCCAATGTGGGCCTGTTTGATTCTTTCGAGTGCATGCTCAATCCGAATAGCGAATTGAGAAATACTTTCGCCACCTTCTAGATCATGGTCAAGATCACGTGCTAAATGGGCCTCCCAAATACTGGGGCGAATTCGAGACGCTTCGCTGATTTTGAGTCCTTGTAAGGCTCCAAAATGCCGTTCTCGTAATGCCTCATCTAAAACGGCGGGCTTGCCAAATAGCTTCACGATGGCGTTTGCTGTGTCGGCCGCTCTTTGTAGGTCGCTGGTATACAGCACATCAAAATGAAAGTTTATAGTTTTAAGGGCCCTCGCCATCTGAGTCGCTTGTTCTTGGCCGTGGGAATTTAAGGGAATGTCGGTGTGCCCCTGAAGACGACCTTCGGCATTCCAAGGGGTTTCACCATGACGAATGAGGCAGAAGTGGGTTGTACTCATCTGGCAATAATAAAACGAGATGACTCACTCTGGCGCTATGATTGGTCAATGCTCAATTTATCTATGTTTAATGGGCCTTATAGCTTTATTGGTTTATTAATACTTTCAAATATCTTTATGACTTTTGCTTGGTATGCCCATTTAAAGAATTTGTCATCAAAACCGTGGTGGATAGCGGTTTTGGTGAGCTGGTCCATTGCGTTTTTTGAGTATGCACTTCAAGTTCCCGCAAATCGCTTAGGCTTTGAGCATTTCAGTCTTGGGCAGCTCAAAATTGCACAAGAGGCAATTACATTGAGCGTATTTATACCTTTTGCGGTCTTTTACATGGGTGAGCCGTTTAAGTTGGATTATCTTTGGGCTGGTACTTGCTTGTTGGGTGCTGTCTACTTTATGTTTAGATCGTGATGCTTTTATGATATCGAGATTCTTAGAAACTATTAAGGTCAATTTGTGAAAAAATATTTAGCCGTAGCAATACTTTCCTGCATGGGTTTGACGGCTTGCGCAGCGGTGTATACCGATGCATCTGATGCTAACCATGTCACATTTCTTAACAGCGATGGCGACTCTATTGCGCAATTGACTCCAAAGGCAAATGCTTATTGTGCTCAGTATGGAAAAGTAGCACTCTATCGAAATAGCGATAGTTCTTTGGTTGCCGTCTTTGACTGCAAGCCTGCCAAATAATCTACATTTAACCTGCTAGGTTTGATTGATAGATTAGGCCGGCATGCTCTCTGAGCGCGTGGAACTGAATAGATTCCCAGCGTTGCTGAGCAACATCTAACTCAGACTTATGAGAGGCTAGAAACACGGCCGCTCCCACAACATCTTCAGCCATGCGGTGAAGGTTTTCTTGAGTAAATTTTTTCAGGGCAACTGGATCATCAGAGCTCACCCAGCGAGCTAGGCTATAGCGTGCTGGAAGGAGTCTGACTTCGGCACCATATTCTGTTTGTAGGCGATGGCTAACAACTTCAAATTGAAGTTGTCCAAACGCTCCCAACAGCATGGTGCCGCCCCCCATGGGGCGGAAGACCTGTATCGCGCCCTCCTCTCCAAGCTGCATTAGACCGGTCCGCAATTGCTTAGAGCGCAAGGGATCGGCAGACTCCACCATGCGGAAGATTTCTGGGGCGAAAAATGGCAAGCCGGTAAATTGCAATTGCTCGCCTTCTGTAAGGGTATCCCCAAGACGTAGTAAGCCATGATTTGGTAAACCAATGATGTCCCCCGGAAAAGCTTCATCCAAAATATCACGGCGTTGGGATAAAAAAGAAAGAGCATTATTAGTTCTGACTTCTTTACCGTTACGGCAAATTTTTAATTTCATGCCGCGCACAAAGTGCCCAGAGCAAATACGCAAAAAGGCAACACGATCTCGGTGTGCGGGATCCATGTTCGCTTGAATCTTAAAGACAACGGCCGAGAATTTGTTTTCAGCGGGACTAACTTCACGTTGCAAAGCCTTGCGTGATCCAGGTGATGGAGCTAATTCCACTAAGGTATTGAGAATTTCTCTTACGCCAAAATTATTGATGGCTGATCCGAAAAAAACTGGCGATTGCCGGCCCGCTAAAAACGCCTCGCGATCAAAAGCTGGCATCGCATTTTTAATAAGATCAACTTCGGCTAAAGCGTTTTCTAAGTCCACGCCAAGACGCTCTTTTAGGGCTGGATCGTTAATATCGACAATGGCATGGGAATCTTCGGTAACTCGATCTTCACCAGACTTAAACATGCGCATCTGCATGTTGGCAATATCAATAACCCCTGCAAAAGATCTACCCATCCCAACTGGCCAGGTAAAAGGGACTACCTCAATACCTAATGCAGTCTCAATTTCATCCATCAGTTCCATTGGAGGCTTAACTTCGCGATCCATTTTATTAATGAAGGTAACGATAGGTGTATTACGGGCGCGACAAACCTCTAATAAGCGAAGGGTTTGTGATTCCACTCCATTAGCCGCATCAATCACCATAAGGGCTGAGTCAACCGCAGTTAATACACGATAAGTATCTTCAGAGAAATCTTGGTGACCTGGGGTATCGAGCAAGTTAATGATGCAGTCCCGATATTCCATTTGCATGACAGAACTTGCCACAGAAATACCGCGTTGCTTCTCAATCTCCATCCAGTCGGAGGTGGCATGTCTCGTAGCTTTTCGGGCTTTAACGCTACCAGCAATTTGAATGGCTCCCGCGTAGAGCAAAAGCTTTTCCGTAAGCGTGGTCTTACCTGCATCTGGATGGGAGATGATGGCAAAACTACGGCGTCTTAAGACTTCTGCGCCGGGGGTGCTGGAGGAAATGGTGTCGATGGTAATTCTGCGCTTAATAATTTAGGTTTGAACAGAATTATAAGCGGGGATCAGCTACTTAGAATTGCTCATCAGGACGGACAAATCGCCATTGTCCTGGTGGAAGGGGCCCTAGGGAAATACGACCCATGCGAACCCGTTTCAAGCCTAAAACCTTTAATCCGACCATCTCACACATGCGACGGATTTGACGTTTACGACCTTCGCGCAATACAAACCGGAGTTGATCTTCATTCTGCCAGCTTACTTGCGCTGGTTTTAGTTCAACTCCGTCTAAGCTTAGCCCGTGTCGTAGGCGATCTAAATCTTCAAATGAGAGCCTGCCCTCCACGCGAACTAGGTATTCTTTTTCGATGGGGCTATTTTCTCCAATAAGGAGTTTGGCAATACGACCATCTTGGGTTAGCACCAGCATTCCTGTGGAGTCAATATCCAATCGTCCAGCAGGCGCTAAACCCTTGGTATTAAATCGTGGGCTACGTCCCCTGTCCAATGGACTGGGGAAATAGTTTTCTGGGGTAACGAGAGATGCCGCGGGCTTATATTCCTGCTCATCATCAAAATGAGAAATGAAACCAACGGGCTTATTGAGGATTACGGTAATTCTTGAGGCTTGCTGGGCCTTAGCAACGGACTGCAGTTCAATCTTTTGATGGCGGAAAGCTCGCACACCTAATTCGTTTACTACCTCTCCGTCAACCGTTACTAAGCCTTGCTCAATGTAGCTATCAGCCTCGCGGCGTGAACAGAGTCCGAGCTCAGATAGTAATTTTGAAACGCGTACTTTTTCTTCCATGTTCCTATTATCGGGCAAATCCTCGAATTGGATATTGGATTGTTAGGGGTTTTATGTGCGCACAATATGTACGCTGCAAGGGGCTTCTTCAACGATTTTGGTCATCGAGGTGCGCCACGGGGTCACTTTGTTGGGCGATTTACGTGATGCGCCAATCAGAATTAAGGAGGCATCGTTATCTTTTGCAAAATCAACAATGCGAGTTGCCGGGTCAAGAGCTTCGAGCACATGATAAGAAATTCTTTCTGGCGGGAGTTTTAGGGGTTTGGCCCACTCCATCAATTGGACTAAACGACCGCGCACAATACCACTTGCGGTTTGGCTTTCTACATTGCCTTCAAATGTAGGGGTATTGGCGATGGTACTCAGGCACACAAGTCTCCCCTCGGGATAGACCAGAAGTACATTTTTCGCCGTTGTTTGCATGCGTTCACGCAAATTTTCGTCTGATTGACGGGTATCAATTGCTGCGATGATTAATGGTGCATCTTGGTTTCCTCTGCTCGGCCGAGGGCTTGGAGAGGGTTCATAGCCAGCTGCACGAAGCCAGCGCTTCATGCTCTCCCAAAAACTTAAAGGCTCTACGCGCTCTGAACGCTCTGTTAACTTTACGCTCTCTGGTTCGCGCAGTAATTGTCGAAGACGGGTTGCGCTTTGGTAGCGATCATCGGCCCTTGCCTCTAGGCAGCGCAATACCACCTCTTGAAGCCAACGAGGAATCTCTTTGCGTATAGCTCTGGGCGGAAAAGCTTCAGCCCATGTGCGCTTGCGAAGACCACTCATGGTTTGCGGATTACCAAAAGGTAGCTGGCCAGTTAAAAGCTCATAGAGAATGACGCCGATGGAAAAGATATCGCTACGGTAATCAGAGCGTATTCCAGATACTTGTTCTGGCGAAATATAAGGCGCTGAACCAATGCCCTTGCGCATCTCTTCGGCAAGCAAATCAGGAAAGCGCTCATGATGTGAAAGGCCAAAATCAATTAAGGTTAATTTACCGTTGGCATCAATCAGTATATTTTCTGGTTTGATATCAAGATGAATCGCATCTTGAGCATGCAATGATTGCACTGCTTGCGCTAGATCTGCGCCAATGCGAATTACCTCATCAATCTCAAATTTTTTCCCCTCTTTAATCAGATCTTCGAGGGGCCTTCCTTCCACGCGTTCCATGGCGATGTAGGGGCGCGTTGCCATATTTCCAGAGCCCAGATATTGGGGTACATAAGGACTTTTAAGGGCGCGCAATATTGTGAGTTCAGTTTCAAAGCTAATTAAGCTTTCAACAGGCTGATCTCTTCCAACCCGCGGAATTTTTAAAAGGATGGGTATATCAATACCCTCTTTCGTTGCAGAGAATAGGCTGGCCATTCCCCCGCGATGAACTTCTTTGCCTAAAACAAATCCATCAACGACTTTTCCTTCTTGGAATATATCGTCGACTGCTTCAATTCCAGGTGCAATGGCCATGGCTAAATCATCTGCCAGTGATGAGTCGGTTGGCGAGCTCTTCGGGGAGGCCTGCTTGTCTCACCTTGTTAGCCGCTGCAAAGTAGTCATAAGGAGTGCGATGAAAGGTGAGTACTGAAAGCTCAGGTTCAAATATAGCAAAGCACGCTTCGGGATTGCCATCTCTTGGTTGACCAAGAGATCCGACTACGCCAACCCATTGTCGATGACTTAACACTGGCACCTCATCTCCTGGATGGGGTGCAAACCGAATGAGTTTGCCAACCGCGCTTTGATAAAAAAGAGCCTGCTCATGAGCATGACCTACAAAGGTGTAAGTTTTTCCAGAGCTTTGTGCGCAACGCCATGCACTCATGCTATCGGTCACATAGTTCCAGTCTGATGGATTGTGAGCGGAGGCATGTACAAAGCAGATTTGCTCTTCGTTAATGATCAATGGCAAACCTTGCAAGAAGTCAACTTGGGAATTGTTGAGTTGGGTTTTAGTCCACTCAATCGCAGCATTCGCATTCGCATTCATTTGATTGCGATAGTCTTTAAAGATAGCTTCATCATGATTGCCAACAACTGCTAATGCTTTTTTAGAAGCAACTAATTCGGCAATGCGGTCAATTAAGGCGCATGGATCTGCGTTGTAGCCAACAATGTCGCCTAAAAAAACCATACGTGTGACGCCCAGCTCTCTGGCTTTGGCCATGCAGGCCTCAAAGGCCTCTAAATTGCTATGAAGATCGGCAAATAGCCCAATACGCTCACTCATCCCTTAATGATAGGGCATAACCGCTAATGGCTAGTAGGGGCTTAATTCTTGCGAAGGGCGGTTCTTAAAGCGTTTATGAACCCAATAGTATTCCGCTGGCCGCAGGCGGATTTCTTTCTCAAAATACTCATTTAGTAATGCTGTATCAATGACTGGATCATCAGTAGGAAATGCTTTGATTGGCTTGCTGATAGCGCAGATATAGCCACTCTCATCGGGTTTTAGGGCTGTCACCATCATGCACACTTCGGCCCCAGAAATTTTTGCCAGTCGAGAAACGGCGGTAATGGTGTTAGTTGAGATATTGAAAAAGGGAACAAAAGCAGAGTCTTTGGTTCCCAAATCAATATCTGGGGCGATGATGATAAATCCACCCTTTTTAATTTCTCTGATGAGCTCTCGAGAATTGCCTTGACGATCAATGGAGTTTCCACCAAAACGATTACGCCATTCAATTATCTTGCGATTGAAAAATGGATTCTTCATGCGCTGAAAAAATCCGGATGTACGCGGCCAATTTTTTTCTGCCGCAAGGGCGCTCAAAATAATGCTACCTTCAATCCCAGTGAAATGCATATTGACCAGAATGCGCGGTTTTTGATCAGAAAGATCCACCTCTGATTGCACCTCAATCATGTTACTCAATTGTTTAACACTGCCGAGCCAAATAATGCTTTTCTCTACAAGGCTTCGACCAAGTAGGCGCCAGTGCTTTTTGCTAAGAGCGTCAATAGCATTTTCATCTAGCTCTGGAAAGCAGAGGTGCAAATTTGTTTTAACAACGCGATTTCTATCGCTCGGAATTCGCGCGGCGACATAGCCCAAACCATAACCAATCGATACTAATAATTTGTAGGGAAGGATGGAGAGGAGCTTGAGAAAGACAACTCCAGAGTAATTGATTAAAGATTTGAACAAATTAGCTTTGCTATGTATCGTAACGAGTTAAAGCTTCTTTATATTGTGAGCTCAACTCACTAGAAGAGCTGATGGACATTCCTAGATCATTTACTAGCCCTGTCTCTAGGCGGTATGCCCATCCATGAACCGATAGATCTTGTCCTCGTGCCCAAGCATCCTGAACGATGGTTGTTTCACAAACATTCACCACCTGCTCAATCACATTGAGCTCACAGAGGCGATCTTGCCTTTTTGGCGTAGCAATACACTCACCCAGATAACGTTCGTGCTTTTGATGCACATCTTTTACATGGCGCAACCAGTTGTCTGCTAGCCCTACGCGTTGGTCGCTTAAGGCAGCATGTACACCAGCACAACCATAATGACCGACTACCAAAATATGCTTAACCTTAAGAAGGTCAATGGCAAATTGAATAACGGATAAGCAATTTAGATCGGTATGCACAACAACATTAGCAACATTGCGATGAACAAATAACTCACCAGGGAGTAGGTCAACGATTTCATTTGCTGGAACACGGCTATCAGAGCAACCAATCCAGAGATATTCGGGGGCCTGTTGAGAAACTAAGCGCTTGAAAAAGTCAGGGTCCTTGGCAACCATGCTTTCCGCCCACTTGCGATTATTCGTAAATAGCTGTTCTAAAGGCTTGGAGTTCTTCATAATCATGCTTTGAGTTTAAAGTACTTTGATGACACCTATTTGGTTAAAACAAACCCCTACTGGAATTGCGCTAAGCATTCATTGTCAACCTGGCGCCAAAATCACTAAGGTGGTTGGCCTGCATGACGGATGCCTAAAAATTTCCCTGCAAGCTCCTGCGCTTGAGAACAAGGCCAATGAGTTTCTGTTGGCCTGGCTTTCTAAGCAACTGAAGATTCCCCAGAAGCAAATTCAGTTTCTATCTGGACAAAATAGCCGTAAAAAACGAGTGGAGATTTGGGGGTCCATTACGCCTGAACAAATTGCGGAAATCTTAAGTCCTTAAGATTTTCTTAGGCATTTGCTTGAACCTACCAAAAAATTGCCCACAAGATTCCTAAAATAAGTACCCATTTGCCAATGTAATAGACAGAGCGGTGTTTTGCCTTTAGTTTCTTAGCTTGTGCTCGCAGGTGATAAAAATAACCAAAAAGGATATTCACAAAGCCAACTTTTTCGCCAGCAACGTTTTGTGAAGATGCCGCGCTCATTACATACCGGCCAAACCAGCGATTCAGTACTTGCACAATTTTCGTGTGTACAGGGCGTTCAACATCGCAAAATAAAACAATACGTTGGTGATCTGTTTCATTGGCTGCATAGTGAATATAGGTCTCGTCAAACATGACTGGCTCGCCATCTTTCCAGAAGTAGCGCTCACCATCTACATCGATAAAGCACTTTGGATCATTGGGGGTTACAAGGCCAATGTGGTAACGCAAGGATCCTGCGTATGGATCACGATGGCGAACTAGAGTTGCCCCTGGCGGCAAAGAAGAAAACATCGCTGCTTTAACGGTGGGTATAGCTTTTAGCAAGGCGACTGTTTTAGGGCACTTTTCCTGGGCCGAGGGCATTTCTTTGCCATACCAATACAAGTGAAAACGTTTCCAGCCAGTACGGAAAAAGGAATTAAAGCCAATATCGTTGTATCCCGTAGCGGCGGCAATGGCGCCGTCACTATTAAGAGAGAGAGCTTCATCACGAATAATTTCCCAGTTATCTTGCAATAGCTTCATTTCCGGGAACTGCTCAACCGGTATAAAAGCGCCTTTTTTTACTTTAGAAAATAAATAAAGAACAGTATTGATCGGAGCCAAAAGAACTTGATAGTCGGTAAGAGATCTGACTACCCCAAAGCGCACTCTTCCTCGAAAGTAGACAAATATTGCCGAGGCTATAAAAATAAAGAAGACGACATGTCGCAATTGCATAAGAATTACCAATTAGTATTAATACCCGTATTTTATTTCTTTGTGAGTAGAAGTTGAGGAATTTCTAGGGCTCATATGTCCATGCACTTAAAATGGTGAAAAGAGGGTTTTTGGCAGTAGGCACCTTATTGGGGCTTTGACGCTAAATGAAAAGGAAAAATACGCATGAACAAATTTGTAAAATGGCTTCTAAGCCTTATTTTGATTGGGATTATTGGAATTTCTGTCTATACCTGGGCGATGCTAAGTTGGAGTTATGGCAGTGGCGAGCGCGCTGGATATGTTCAAAAGTTCTCTAATCGCGGGTATGTTTGCAAGACCTGGGAGGGTGAGTTGGCCATGGTCTCCATGCCAGGCACAATGTCTGAGAAGTTCTTTTTTACTGTCCGTGAAGATTCTGTAGCGCAAAAAATTAATGCCAATTTAGGTAAAAAAGTTGCCCTCACCTATCAACAGCACATTGGCCTACCAACCACTTGTTTCGGGGATACCGAGTATTTTGTGTCTGATATAAAGGTTTTAGAGGAATAAAAGACGCTTGATAGGTACTTTGCTGCCTCGCAGCTTTATTTTTATAATTTTTTGTGGTTAAAATCATGTAAGCGCAGTGTGCGCTGACATCAATATCTATAAGGAGCTTCACTTGAACAAAGCAGAACTAATCGCAGCGATTGCTGACGACGCTGAGATTTCAAAAGCCAAAGCTGAATTTGCATTAAATTCTGCTATCGCGAACATCATTAAAGCTGTTACTAAAGGCGACTCAGTTCAACTGATCGGTTTCGGTACTTTTGCTTCTGGAAAGCGTGCTGCGCGCATGGGTCGCAACCCAAAAACTGGCGAGCCACTCAAAATTGCTGCCGCTAAAACTGTTAAGTTTTCTGCTGGTAAAGCATTTAAGGATTCAGTAAACAAGCGTAAGAAGTAATTCTTGCTTTGTTGAGGAAAAGCCCGGCATGCCGGGCTTTTTTCTTTTTGTATTTAAGGTTTTTTGTTTAGCTTTGCACTAGTCTACGATGACGATGAATGCTCATTAATATTCCTGCTCCAAAACCTAGTGTTACCAATGCAGTTCCACCATAACTAATAAAAGGTAGCGGTACACCAACAACCGGCAATAAGCCACTTACCATTCCAATATTGACAAAGGCATAGGTAAAGAAAATAAGCGTTACTGAAGCCCCCAATAAGCGCGTAAATAAATTGGGCGCGCTGGCTGAAATTGCTAAGCCTCTCTTAATTAGGGCAAAAAAGAGGGCCAATAAAATCAAGTTGCCCAATAAGCCAAACTCTTCTGAATAAACAGCGAAAACAAAGTCGGTATGTTTTTCTGGGATGAATTCCAAATGCGCTTGTGTTCCTTGAAACCATCCTTTGCCAAAAAATCCGCCAGAGCCAATCGCAATCATCGATTGAATAGTATGAAATCCTTTGCCAAGTGGATCGCTGCTTGGATCTAGCAAGGTACATACGCGATGCTTTTGATAGTCTTGAATGAATGGCCATGCAACATCATGAGCACAAATCGTGGTTCCAAAAATCACGATGAGCAAAATCCCGACTACGCCAATTCCAACAAAAGGCAGAATCCATTTCCATGGTAGCCCAGCCAAAATAATGACATAAAGGCCTGCTGCAAAAACGAGCAGCGCGGTGCCAAGATCTGGTTGACGTGCGATTAGCAAAACAGGAATACCTAAGATGATGGCGGCAACACCATAGTCCCAAGATTTTTTAATGCCCTCTCGCTTTTGGAAGTACCACGCCAACATTAAGGGCATCGCAATTTTCATAATCTCAGATGGTTGAATGACAATACCAATATTGAGCCAACGACGCGCCCCTTTTTTAATTAAGCCAAAGGCGGCAACAGCAATCAATAAAAGTACACCAAGACTATAAATCCAGACTGCGGCGAGCTCTAACCATTTTGGTGGGATGCGTGACACCAGCCACATCACGACAAAGGAAAGTGCAAGATTGCGCAATTCATCTTCAATCAGCACTGGGGTATTCTGGCTGGCGGAAAGAAAGGTTAGAAAGCCAACCGTTGCTAAGCTCAATAGAATAAAACTTAGCTGGCGATCTAGGCCAGAGAAAAGATGTAAGAAAGTTTTCTGAAATTTTTTCAGGGAGCTCTTGTCCATTCAGGAACCTCCTTAGGCCATTTACCTTCAAGGTAGAAATCTAGCGCCTTACGCGCAATTGGCGCTGCATATTGTGCGCCAAAGCCAGCATTCTCCACCACCATAGCAATCACAATTGTTGGCTTATCTGCGGGTGCAAAGGCGACGTATAAAGCATGGTCACGTAAAAATTCTGCAGTAGCACCATGCTTGTAATCTTTATCATTCAAACTAAATACTTGAGCTGTACCAGTCTTGCCACCAGCAACATACCCAGCACCCTGAAATGCTGCAGCTGATGTGCCCGATCGATTCACTTCAATCATTGCATTTTTAATGACCTCAATATTTTCTGGTTTGAGATCGATGCGATAACTTTCCTTAGGCGTTGTCAGCGTACGATTTCTTGTAAAGGGGTCCTCAATGGCTTTGACCAAATGAGGTTTCATGACAACGCCATTATTTGCAAGATTCGCCATAGCGTGTGATAGCTGCAAGATTGTAAAAGCGTTGTAGCCCTGACCAATTCCCAAAGAAATGGTTTCACCTTCATACCATTTTTGTTGCTCAGGCTTTTTAAAGGTATTCTTTTTCCACTGCGTAGAAGGTAAAACACCTCTAGATTCACCTTGCAAATCAATGCCGGTAACTTGTCCAAAGCCAAAAGGCTTCATAAAGCCTGCAATCATATCTACACCCATATCGCGAGCAAGCATGTAGTAGTAGGTATCGCAAGACTCAACAATAGACTTCTGCATGTCTACGGTGCCATGACCGCCTTTTTTATCATCGCGGAAGGTGTGATTTCCAAAATCAAAATAACCAGGATCAAAAATAGTTTGAGATGGCGTACGTTTTTTATTTTCCAGAGCAGCTAAAGCCATAAATGGTTTATAGGTCGAACCTGGTGGATAGATGCCTTTAAGGGGGCGGTTATAGAGTGGCTTTTGCGGGGAATCATTTAGCTCTTTCCAGGTAACTGAATCGATGCCTTCAACAAAATCATTCGGGTTGAAGTTGGGTTTAGATACAAATGCCAATACATCACCAGTTTGCGGCTCGATTGCGACAAAAGCGCCACGAAAATTTCCATATAACTGTTCAACTAAATATTGCAGCTTGATGTCGACAGAAAGAACTACGTTCTTGCCTGGTATAGATGGTGAACTTGAAAGAGTGCGTACAGGTTTTCCGCCCGCAGTAATTTCTACTTGGTCGTAACCGGGTACTCCACGTAAAACAGATTCATAGCTTTGTTCCAGACCAATTTTTCCTACATATTGAATGCCAGGAAGAAATGAGGTTTGCAATGCATCTGGATCATCCGCTTTAGAGTTCTCAATTTCCGCTTGCATGCGCTCTTTATCTTTTTGAGAGACTCGACCGATATAGCCAATAAGGTGGGATGCCAATTCGTTGTAGGGATATTCTCTGAAACTGCGGGCGCGAATTTCTACCCCAGGAAAGCGATAGCGATTGGCCATGAAGCGGGCTGTTTCTGCCTCTGTCAGCATCGAGCGCAAGGGAATGGTCCCCATTTTTCGCGAGTCCTCTAGGGAGCGCTTAAAGTTGCGCCTATCTTTTGGCGAAATGAGTACGATTTCTGAAATCTGATCAATTAACTCATCCACATTCCCCTTGACCTCTTCCGCATTAACGTCCAAGGTGAGGGCGGAATAATTTCTTCCGATGACGATACCATTGCGGTCGATAATGAGCCCACGGTTTGCTGGTGCCGGCACAAGAGCAATGCGATTATTTTCAGCGAGAACCGCATATTTACTATGGCTAACAATTTGAAGCCACACGAGGCGGGTTACTAGCAATAACAAGCAAAAGGTGACAAACAAGGTCGCAATATGAATGCGCTCTTGAAATGAATCTAAATCCGGCTTTTTAAAAGAAACCATGCTGCTTATTTACAGCGGACGATTGTGGTCAACATCGATTGCGCGACGTTGTGGTGCAAGCAAAAGACGTGTTGCCAAGGGCCAAAGTAAAGCTTCAATAGCTGCCTGAACCGCTCCCGTTAATGCCCACCAGTAAAGCTCCCCACTAAGTATCCAATGCATTAGGACAGGAAATAGAGATACTAGTAAAAAAATCGGCAGTAAATGTAATGCTTGGGGTAGCACGGTGAGGGCTGCAATACGTCTATGCCAAGAGATGGCGATATAGGCTACCAGCGAGTAGCTAAAAGCATGCAAGCCCAAAAGATCTGAGTTGTGAACATCCATCATGAGGCCAAGTAAGAAAGCCCATATAACCCCAACATAGCGGTGTTGATGAATGTTCCAAAATAGGATACAAATAATGAGCCAGTCTGGCACCCATCCATAGTTACCAATGGGTATCAAATTGAGGAGCAAGGCGCAGAAAAGGCTGAAGTAAATAAAGAGCGGATTTACTGGGCGCAGAATATAGCCGCTTTGAAAATCAATCATTGCATTCCTCGTGCGCGAGTTTGGCGCCTACCTGGCGCATTCGCCGCAGGTATTCCGCTACTGGGAATGGTTTTTGAGACCTTTGCATCCCATTGCGGATCGTAAAGGAGTGCCAATGCTTGGCGATAGCGGTTAACTGGTGCGACTGGCACGCAAAATACATTTGATGAATTTTGATCTGCACTACGCTCAATGCGACTGATTACTGCCACTGCAAAGCCAGGCGGGTAAACACCATCTATACCGGAGGTAATCAAAACATCTCCCACTTCAAGGTCGCTTGCAACAGGTAGGTAGCGAAGTTCAAGGGGGTTACCGCGACCCGCTCCAAATACAGCCGCTCTTAAGCCATTGCGGGCCACCTGAACAGGCACTGCAAAATCACGATCCTCTAAAAGAGATACTTCAGCCGAGTTGTCATAAATACGCACTACTTGACCTAAAATTCCTGCATCATTAGCAATAGGGTTGCCGAGTTTCAATCCATCGTTGCTACCGCGATTAATAACGATTCGCTGTGAGATGGGATTCGGTGGATTAAAAAGAATTTCAACGGGAAGTGTTTTGAACGAAACTTGTTTTTGCAAGTCCATTAGCTGACGTAAATTTTGATTTTCAACTAAAAGATATTCCGACTGATTTGCTAAGAGTGAAAGCTCAGCTTGGCGTACTCTCATCTCTTGATTTTCTTTGTCAAGCGTTCCGCGTGTAGTGAAATATTCAGAGCTAGCCTCGAACACATTGCGAGGCGCCATCATGATGTATTCAAGGGGGCGCAAGATCCAGTTCACATTGTTGCGAATAGGGTTAAGAGTTTTGAAGCGATAATCGATCAGCATTAAAGCAATGCTGATCGACAGACAGATAATAAGTTTTACTAAGGCGGGGATGCCCTGTCTGAAAAGTGGGGGAGCGCTATGTCGCAATGTCCTGGCCGACGTATATGTCGCTTACTCGTGCGAAAAGACTCCGCCTAACTTGTCCATACGCTCAAGTGCGGTACCGCAACCACGAGCTACGCAAGTGAGGGGGTCTTCTGCGATGTGAATAGGAAGACCAGTTTCTTCCATGAGTAAACGATCGAGGTCGCGCAAGAGAGCGCCACCACCAGTGAGCATCATGCCGCGCTCAGCAATATCTGAAGCCAGCTCAGGAGGAATTTGTTCGAGTGCAGCTTTTACTGCAGTCACGATTTGATTCAAGGGGTCAGTTAAAGCCTCTAGTACTTCGTTGCTGGTAACGGTAAAGCTACGCGGAATACCTTCGGATAGATTGCGGCCCTTAACTTCCATTTCGCGCACTTCAGCCCCAGGGAATGCGGAACCAATTGTCTTCTTGATTAGTTCAGCAGTTTGCTCGCCAATTAACATTCCGTAGTTGCGGCGGATATAGTTGGTAATAGCTTCGTCAAATTTATCGCCACCAACGCGAACAGAGCCTTTATAGACCATGCCGCCTAAAGACATTACGCCAACTTCGGTTGTGCCGCCACCAATATCGATCACCATTGAGCCCGCTGCTTCTGAAACAGGAAGGCCTGCACCAATCGCAGCAGCCATTGG
>Ga0364914_10094_pt1 | contig 39116 bp, 5 predicted proteins | sample ExccelJu500001D3_3_FD_206954 | JGI IMG/M metagenome (GOLD analysis project Ga0364914, IMG submission 206954) | Enriched cells from Trout Bog Lake Hypolimnion, Wisconsin, USA - BchlTB.June25.5000.01.D3 | ecosystem: Environmental > Aquatic > Freshwater > Lake > Hypolimnion/Profundal zone | place... | reverse complement strand
CCTATGTCGCCAAAACTATTTTCAAAAAAGCCAACCAAGAAACAGCTTCTTGTTCAGACACTGCTTGCGTCGTCAATTTTTGTGGCACCCTTGGTTTATGCTGATCTGAGAGGGATCCATCTTTCGGATGAAATTAATGAGGTAACCATTGGAAGCAATACTATCAGAACTAGCAAATCAACAAAAGATGATCCACATTCAAATGCCGCCAATGTCTTTATTTTAGAAAATGGGAGTACTATTAAGGGTAATATTATTGGATCAAAGAAGGCTAACATTTATGAATTAAGGGGCGGTGTTCTTACAGAAGGTGTCATTGGTGGAATTGAGGGTGATATTTTTAATCAATATACCGGTGAGATCCCAACTTATCAGGGCAATGCTGCTGATAATAAAACAGACACTTTTAAAATCATGGGGGGTACTTTTGGGATTTTAAAAACAAGCAGTCATGGCACTACAACCGTTGATCTTAGTCCTATTACTAAAGCGTATAACGTGGGTGAGATTGAAGGGAACAATAGTCTTCTTTTCATTAATGTTGGCAAAGATGTTGCAAATACCACCATAGTTGCAGCAAAAAATATTTCTGGTTTGAGTCGTGATTTAACAGTATTTAAAGACAATATATTTGTACCAAACACAACGATTGCAACGCGTGATGTTGGTAGTATTATTAACAACGGCACTATTCAGATCGCCGATCAAAAAGGGCTATTTGATTTTTCAAAAGGCTCAGGTGCTTTTAGCAATGCAGGCACAATTAACATAGAAAAAGAGGGCGTTTTAAAGATCAAGGGTGGTACTGCTAAGAATATATTCACACATACAAAAGATGCCATCATCCAGATTGAAATCAATGGGAACAAAAATGGTTATATCGCCATTGATCAAAAAAATGTAGCGTTATCTAAAAACGCAATTATCAGGCCGAATGTAACAGGAAAGCTGACAACGGATACCTTCGATATCATTAAAATAGCAGCTACCGTTGGTGTTATTACTGATAGTTCAACGCTAGATGTTTCACTGGTGCCAACAGATATCCACTTCAGGAAAAAGCGCAGTGGCAAGAACATTTTACAGCTCATCATCGCTGGCTCTGATTGTATTGTCGATACGCCAGGAGAAGTGGATCACCTCATCTCTTCTAAATGTCTCAATAATAAGATTTGGGTTACAAATGCAGGAACGATAGAAAATAACCCGGGTGAATCAGAGGTTCTATTGCTTGATGATAAACTGGGTGGTTATGTCACCATTGATCCTGAGAATAATGTTGAGAGTAAAAAAACAGTTTTATCGACTGGCAATGTTGCTACAAAAGGGATCTACATGACGGGTCGAAATAATCAGGTAACGATTGGAAAGGGTAGCGGGGTAACCGCTGAATCAACAAAAGATGATTCACATGCAATTGCGGTTGCGGGTACTCAAGCAAGCATTATCAACGAAGGCACTATCCAGCTTAATGGTACTAACGCAATTAAGGCGAATGCAATTTATGTTGATACCAACGGTAGTGTTACTGTCAATAACAAAGAAGGCAGTGTCATTTCAAATAGTAATATTTATACAACATCTGCTATTGCGGTGGGTGCTGGTGCTAGCCTTACATTAGATAATAGAGGCTCAATCTTAAACAAAAGTGATCTTAACGCAACGATTTATGCAGATAATGCGCAGTTGATGGATATTGTCAATCAAGGTTCTATTCGTAATAAGAAGCTTAATGCCACTGCCATTAACTTAAGTGCAGCGCTTCAAGGTACCTTCATTCAAAGGGCTAATCAGGTTACAGGACATGTTTTATTAGCACAATCGGACAGTAAAGGTGGAAAGAATGTCTTTACTTTAGAAGGTGGCACTATCAAGGGTGAGGTAAGAGGAGCAAGTGCAAACGCGAATATTTATGAGTTAAAGGGCGGTGAGATCACAGAAAAATTGATTGGCGGTAGTAAGGGAGATGCCTTTAATCAATCTGACGGTAAAATCAATATTTATCAGGGTAATGCTGCTCCGGGGAAAACAGATCTTTTTAAAATCACCGGTGGTCGTTTTACAATCTTAAACACAAGTATAAATGGCACGACGGAAGTTAATATTAGCCCTGCAACAGACTATACCATGGGTAAGATTGATGGGCGTAATAGTTTACTTACTATTAATATAGGTAAAGGGGTTAGGAATACCACCATAACAGCGGGACAAGACATTACAGGGTTGAGTGGTGATTTGACTATATTTAAAGATAATACCTTTGTGCCACATGCAATCATTTCGAGCGACAAAGGTCATATTATTAATAACGGTGTTATTAAGGTGGCTAATGATAATGGTGTCTTTGATTTTTCAAAAGGTGCGGGAATTTTTAATAATAAAGCGACACTTGAGCTAAAAAAAGAGGGTGTTTTAACACTCAATAGTGGCATTGCTGATAACGTATTTACCATGGCAAAAGATAGTATTATCCATGTTGAAATTAATGGTAATGAAAATGGTGCTATAACCATTGATCAAAAAAATGTAGTATTAGCTAAAGATTCGATTGTTATTCCAAAGGTGATAGGAGCCCTTCCTGCGAAAGACAAAGTATATGATATTATTACAGTGCTCGCCAATGGTACGATTACGGATGATTCAACCCTAAGGCTGAACGAAGCAAGAGGGATTAAATTTGAGAAAATTTTAAATCATGATCGTAATATTTTACAATTAAAAGTCCTTGATTTCGATCCATCCAATAAACGGCTATTATATAGGCCACAATCTTCAACACAAGTTACCCCAGGCATTGGTGATACATTAGATGCGATCAATGAAAAGGATCATACCAGTAGTGATTTTAGCAACGATTTTGAGACATTCTTTGGGCAAGGGGATCAGCTGTTTTTTTCTCAAATGGCAGTCGAAGAGATGATGCAAAGCCTGGCGCCGCCGTATAATTACGGCCTTGTTCAAGGCACGAAGCAAGGGATGGATGAAACGTTTAATGCCGTGAGCGACAGGCTTTCAGATGTTTCATGGCGCCTACCTCATGCTTATTCTCAACATCAAAATAAAAAGCGCCACAAACCTAGGCAGCCAGATCGCCCGTTAATAAAAACGCATGGTATTAATTATGGTGATGATACAGATCAAGATAAGATCTGGCTACGTGTGTTAAGTGCTTATACCAACCAAGGATCGCAAATACCCGGCTACGTTGCAAAAGGCGCTGGTTTGGCGCTTGGTGCAGACTTCAAATATAACGATTGTAATATGCTTGGTTTAGCCGTCAACTACTACAAGGCTAATGTTGATGATAAGCATGTCGCGCCAAAAGATGAGGCTATTAGAAGTTGGCAAGGAACGTTATATGGGTATTTTGATTTTAAGCAGGGGGTGTTTTTAGATCTCATGGTTGCGGGTAGTCGCAACGATTACAAGTTAAACCGCGCAATTGTTGTTAATACGCTGTTCACAACGGCACAAGCTTCTTTTAATGGTACCTTATGGGGTGCACAAACGGATCTGGGTATCGTGATCCCAGGGACTAACCGTTACTTCCTTGCCCCATATATGAGGGCAAAATACCTACATCTTGTATTAGATAGTTATAGAGAAACAGGTGCTGGCGATCTCGGGCTATCAGTAAACAATAGCGACATTGATGAATTCATGGGTGGCGTTGGGTTCAAGTTATCCACACTTTGGGAGGCTGATAACGTTGGTTATGTGCCGGAGCTAAGTGCTTTAATCGGTTATGATTTTATTCATGATGGTGAATCAGGAATAGCTAACTTTATTGGTGATGGTCCCGCATTTAGTATGAATGGCGTTAAGCCGGCGCCTATTCTATTTGACTTAGGGATAGGTTTGAGCGTCATTGCGGATAAAAATAGATTGTTAACGATAAAATATGATCTAGAAGCCCGTGATAATTTTTACGCTAATGCGGCGTATGTTCAATATGCCTATCAATGGTCTTAAGTGACGTTTGGAAAAATTTTTAACCAAAAAAGGTGAATAACAAACCGCGTTAGACGCGACATTTTTTTTGCACTCACATTATTCACCCACCAATACTCCATTTTTTAATAAATTTATTCGCATAATACTTTAAAACGGTTGAAATAAACGGTACCCCAGCTACTTTATAAATAACAGGCATGTTTTCAATATAGAATAAGGTGAGCGACAAATATATTGAAAATACCAGTAAAAATAAATTATTTGTACTTTGTATTTTTATCGCGAGGGATTTTATGCGCAAGCCATTCTTAAAAGAACAAATCAAAAAACATTTCCTTGTTCAGGCCGTACTTGCCTCATCAATTTTTGTGATACCGATGGCTTATGCGGTGTGTGAAATTAATGTCATTCATCCTGGGGTCCTTGATCTTTCGGTTCAGTCTTGCAATGGTGAGGCGATCATTAAAAAAGATGGGCAAGCAATCTTTAGTGAGAGAGATACTGTGATGGCGTATGGTGTGATACAGATCCAGAATAACGGTGATGGGAGGAAGAATTTTAAGGCAACAATAGAGCCAGATAATATACACCGGTATATGCCACCAGCGCCAACACCAGAAAAACCAGATCCAGATCCAGATTATCCCAATGGATATTCAACGGCAGTTTTAGCAGAGGGGGGGAAGGGAGGTGCAAGAGCTGGCGTGATTATCACGGTTGACGACAGTACTTTAACAATTGGTAAAGGTAGTGGGATTGCAATTACAAGGATAGGTGATGCTTCACATGGTATTAGGGTTGGGAATGGGGTACGCCCCTCCGGGACACCTGCCACGGGCGTTATTATTAATAACGAAGGCGAAGTGACAATGCGCAATATGGAAGCTAATAATGCTAACGCTATTTTTATTGATGCAGATAGCGAAGCCACACTAAATAACAAACCGACGGGAAAAATTTCAACCAATGAAAAATACAAGTCTGCTATCCAAGTATCTGATAATGCTAAAGGCTTTACCCTAGTGAATGAAGGTGAGATCGTAAGTGATAATTCCAGTGCATCAACCATTTATTCAGGTAGCGCTGAGCTTGTTAATATTACCAACATTGGAAAGATGATAAACGGTAGAGAAAGGCCGAATGATGGGCATATCATTAATTTAGAAAGCGTGAAGAAAGGGACATTCATTCAACGAAATGGTGAGGCTCAAGGCCATGTCAACCTTGCACAAGAGAAATCGGATAGCGCGGATGCGGTATTTATTTTAGAAGGTGGTACTATCGCTGGCACTGTAACAGCACAAAATAAAAAACCGAATACTTTTAAAATAATCGATGGTGAGATTAGTGGGAGCTTAATTGGCGGAAGTAAGGGCGACTCCTTTAATCAATCTGGAGGAAGCGTTATTACATATCAGGGTAGTAGTGTTTCAACTGCAACCGATTCTTTTGTTATAACGGGCGGTAGTTTTGGCAATTTAAATGCTAGTGTTTCTGGCACTACGACAGTTGATATTAACCCGACTCAAACATATACACTGGGTAACATTAAGGGGGGTACCAGAGGTAATATTGATATCAATATTGGTGGTGACAATATAAATATCCTGGGAGGGGCCATTACTAATTTAAGTAAAACTTTAACGATAGCTCAGAATAGTAAATTTGAGTTGACTGCAAAAATTGATACTATCAATACCGGTAATATTGTTAATAAGGGCACTATTTTGGTAGCTAATGCTAAGGCTAAATTTGATTTTTCAAAAGGCACGGCCGGCACGGGCACATTTAGTAACAATGGGGTGATTAGTTTAGGAACTGGGGGGAGGTTAGATATCAAAGGTGGTATTGGTGGCGCTACTGATGTGTTTACAAATGAGACTGGTAGCAGCATCAATTTTGACATTAATGACACGAAGAGTGGTCTCATCACTGTTTCTGATAAGAATGTCATATTAAAGAATGGCTCTTCGATCAATGTGTCTGTGAAGGATGTCTTTCCCAGGAAAGGTACACAATTTGACGTTATTCAAGTAACTGCTGGTGGTACTATCACTGATAATTCAGATCTCATTCAGCCAACAGGCGCATGGAATGTAGATGATTTATTCAAAAAAGAGGTGATAGGGGGTAATATTTTACGATTAGAAGTGATCGGTGAGCTCGCTCCCAAAAACTGCATAATCAATACGCCAATGGTTGATCACTTCATCACGGCTACCTGTGAGAATTCTACAATCATCGTTACGTCCAGTGGCAAAATAGAAAATAAAAATGATAAATTAGAAGTTCTATCTCTTGATAATGATGGGGGTAAGATCATTATTGAAGCGGGTAACACACAGGGTGGTGTAAAGGCCGTTTTAGCCAAAACGAATACAGTAGGAAAAGCGACCATCGGTATTCACGTGACTGGTGGGAGTAAGGGGGGTGAGGTAACAATAGGCGCGGGCAGTGGTGTTAGCTCTGAATCAACAAAGGATAAATCGCATGCCATTGCGGTTGTGGGTCGTGATGCAACTATCAACAACTCGGGTACTATCCAGCTCAGTGGTACTGCCTCAATTAACGCCAACGCTATTTTTGTTGATAAAGATGCTAATGTTACCGTAAAAAACAAAAAAGACGCGGTTATCTCAACTGCAGACAACTATAAAGCACCTGTTATCGAACTTGCCGATGGGGCTAAAAGTTTCGTATTAGAAAACGCAGGTTTGATCTCAAATAATAAAGCAGATTATGCAACCATTTATTCATCTGGCAATGCTTATCCCATAGATATTACCAACAACGGCGACATTAAAAATAACGCAGCGAATGGTACGGCTATTGACATCGCTAATTCAACCCAGGGCAGACTCACTCAAAAGGATGGCAATATTATAGGACATGTGTTATTGGCACAAACAGATGCATCTGGTGGAAGAAATGTATTTACTTTAGAAGGTGGTACTATCAGTGGTGATGTTAAAGCAAAAGAGATCAAGTCTAATACCTTTACATTAAGTGGCGGGGAGCTTACTAAGACATTAGTGGGCGGTAAAGAAGGCGATATCTTTAATCAATCTAAGGGTAAAATCAATGCTTATCAGGGTAATGCTGCTGATACGAAGACAGATGAATTTAATATCACTGGCGGTGAATTTACCACTTTAACGACGAGCAATGCTAATAATAGTACTACTAACGTTCATTTTACCCCTACTGGAAAATATACGGCGGGTGTGATTGAGGGTAAGGGAAGTAAGCTTAAGATCGATATTGGTAGTGATACTAAAGCGGGTGCCATTGTAACAGCAGCCGAAAACATTACTGGTTTAAATGATGATTTAACGGTATTTAAAAATAATACATTGGTGCCAACAACAATGATTGAGACACAAGGCGCTGGTCGGATTATTAACAAGGACGGCGGGTTGATTCAAGTATCTAATCGAGATGCTCAGTTTAATTTCTCAAATGGCGAGGGTTATTTTAGCAATGTGGGTAAACTGGACATAGGCAGTAGTGGCGTTTTAACGATCAAAGGTAACGACGTTGCTCAAAATGTATTTACAAATGAAGGCACCCTCATGATTGAAATTGATAGTGATGAGCATAGCCGCATTGAGGTTGAGAGCAATAAAACAGTAGACTTTATGGTTGATTCATTTATTAATCTAACAGTGAAGGGCAAACTGTCGAAAACTCAATTTGACATCATTAAAGTGAACGGTGATGGTACTATCAATGATGGATCAATGCTACTCGATGCGTCAGGGTTCGGTTTCACGAAAGAGACAGTAGAGGGCGGAAAGATTTTACGATTAACAAGAAGAGACAGTCGCCCTTTTCCAGATGATTATTATAGACCACGATCATCAACACCAGCTACCCCAGGCATTGGTGATGCGTTAGACGTGCTAAGGGAAATGGATCATAAAAACAACGACTTTAATACGCTCTTTGAAGAAGGAAGCCAGCTTTTCCCTGATCAAATGGCTGTTGAAAAAGCAATGGAAAGCCTTTTGCCCTCATTTAATGGGGCAGTTTCCAATCTCACGAAGCAAGGTATGGATGAACTGTTGAATGCTGGTAGTGATCGGGGTTCAGATGTTTTAGGGTTAAGGCAATATCCTTATCATCAACATCACGATAAGAAGCTTCATCAGTCTTCTAGGCAACAACATCATCCGTTGATAAAAGCACATGGGCTCAATTATGGTGATGATACAGATAGCGATCACCTTTGGGTACGTGTACTGGGTGGTTATACCGATCAAGGAACACGTGAAAAACTACCCGGTTACATCGCAAAAGGCGCTGGCTTAGCACTTGGTGCAGACTTTAAATATAACGATTGCAGCGTTCTCGGTTTAGCCGTTAATTACTACAAGGCCAATGCCGATGATAAGAGCGCAACCCCTAAAGATTTATCCATCAAGAGTTGGCAAGGCATGCTATATGGATACTTTGATTTCCAATATGGGCTATTTTTAGATCTGATGGTTACAGGTAGCGCGAATGATTACAAGGTAAATCGCGTCATTGCTGTTAATACACTTTTAACAACGGCACAGGCTTCTTTTAACGGTACCTTATGGGGTGCGCAAAGCGATCTGGGTATGGTGATGCCAGGCACTAACGGCTACTTCCTTGCCTCATTTGTTAGAGCAAAATACCTGGGTCTTGCATTAGATAGTTATGTAGAAACAGGCGCTGGCGATCTTGGTTTGTCAGTTAATAACAGCAATGTTAATGAATTCATGGGGGGCGTTGGGCTTAAATTATCCACGCTTTGGCAGGCTGATAATATTGGTTATTCCCCAGAGTTAAGCGCGTTAATAGGCTACGATTTTGTTAATGATGGTGAATCATCAATCGCTAATTTTATTGGTGGGGGCCCCGCTTTTACTGTGAATGGTATTAAGTCTGCTCCCGTTTTATTTGACTTAAGTTTAGGTTTGAACGTCGTTACTGATGAAAGTATTGTGCTAAGCGTAAAATACGATCTAGAAATGCGCGATAAATTCTTTGGTAATGCGGGATATGTGCAGTACTCTTATCTCTGGTCTTAAGTATAGTCTTCGCAGCTGAGTTTTTGGCGTTGTTGGCTTCGCCATCTCGCAATCCTCATGTACTCATGTGTACATTCCGGTTGCTCGAGGCTTGCCGCCTAGCCAAAAAATCATCTGCTGTGACTATACTCTCTCCGGCAGTGTTTTTAACAAGAAACAAGGTGAATAGCAAAACGCTTTAGGTCTGGATTTTTCTTCCACATTGAATATCTATTAACATCGCACTGAATAAATTCGAATTATTTTTTCAGATCATGACAAAATGGTTGAAATAAATTTTGTTCGTGATATTTTGCAATGTAATTTCCAAATATATTTTTTTATGAGAATAAGGTGAGTGACGCAGTACTACTCATTAAAATTTCTAAAACAAAAGGGCTTTTCATGTATGCACAACCCATTTTTAAAAAAACATCTTCTTGTTCAAACAGTTTTGATGGTATGCAATGGGGTGGACAAGTTGATCTGGGTGTGACTCGGTACCAATGCTATTTCATTTGGGTGTCGTCTTAAATGTGCTTTCAGATAAACAGATTGTGTTTAGTGTGAAATACGATATGGAAGTGCGTGATAAATTCTTAAGCAATGCAGGCCATGTGCAGTATGCGTATCAGTGGTCTTAAGTAGAAGGCCGCTGTGCCGGCCATATTTTCAAGTGAGACTATAACGAAAGAGAGAAAGATTGATATTAAGTTAAATCAGAAATGAGGTGAGTGACGTAGTACTCTTCATGAAGATTGATGTTAGATGCTTCTAAAAATAAAGAGACTTTTCATGGAGAGGAACTTATGTACAGCTCATTTTCAAAAAAACAACTAAAAAAACAGCTTCTGGTTCAAACAGTACTCGCATCATCCATCTTTGTAGCGCCGATGGTTTATGCAAAAACAAGCAACACTTCAACTGAGATACTGAAAAAGACTAGTCCTGATGCGCTTTCTTCCTGCGTAATCAATGAGGTGAGGTATGATCACCTCAAAACTTCTTCGTGTGTTAATAACACGGTTTCGGTTGCACAGGCGGGACAGATAATAAATGTAGATGGAGTCAGTAGTTCACATCCTATCTCTCTTGATAACGATGGTGGGAAGATCATGATTGATCCTAATAACGTTCATGCTTCAAAGGCGGTTTTAGTTGCATACTATAATCATCCTTATCAAACACCTAATGCGATTAATATCACTGGCAAAAAGGGTATTGTTACGATTGGAAAAGGGAGTGGCGTAACATCTGAACAAGATTCTTCCCAAACCCATGTTATTTATATCAACAATGGAGATGTAACGATTAATAACGCAGGGGTTATAAAAGCCAATCCTGTTAGTACATCTGCTGGTATGAATGGTGGCGCTATTTATATGGGGTCTTCGGGGATAAATGCCACAGTAAACAATTTTCCCGGCGCTGAAATCTCGAATAATTGGTATGCTTCTAATGCCGTTATTACTGCTGGTAATGGCTTTAGCTTAATCAACGAGGGGTTAATTCAATCAAATGCAAACCCAATGACAACAGCAGATGCGCTGTATTTGAAGGACTTTAAATTTGTCATCAATAGTGGCCGAATTATTAGTTCAACAGCTACTGCCATTAACATAGATGGTGAAAAAATTGGTGGATCAAAAGAGGATATTGCTATTCATAATAGATCAGGGGGAGAGATCAGAGCCATTAGTGGTGCTGCCATTGAAGGTGGTTGGGCTATTATGGGTGCAGCAGATGGCGTTCCTAGCATATTAAATCAAGGCATAATCTCGAGTGGTTTTGGAACAACCATTCAAAGTACAGAACTTCTGGGTGGCCTTGTTAACGAAGGCATGATCATTAATGAAGCGGGGAACACGGCAATTGCACTTAATTGGATTACGCGTAGTGGAAGGGGCTCTCCGTTTATCCAAAAGAAAGGCGAGGTTCAAGGACATGTATACCTTTCCCCAGCAGATGGTTATGGGCGGGGTAAAGTATTTACCTTAAGCGGCGGTATTATCACGGGTAATGTTACTGCAGCAGATTTTCAACCTTATACTTATGAATTGAGTGGCGGTGAACTTGATGGCGTATTGACTGGTAGCACGAGGGGCGACACTTTTAACCAATCGGGTAGTATCATCAAAATTTATCAGGGTCATGCTATTGGTGGTAACAAGGATACCTTTAACATCACAGGTGGTTCTTTTAAAACGTTAAATACGAGTGCGATCGGCACGACAGACGTTAATTTTAATGCAAATTATACAGTGGATGGTACGATTGTCTCTAAAGGAAGTCAGCTTAACATCAATATTGATAAAGCTGCCAGCGTAACGGCAAATACACCTATCTTTGGTTTAAATGGTGCTTTAACGGTATCTAAAGAGAGCGCCTTTATTCCGAATTCAACAATTACAACAGGTGGCACTGGTCGCATTGATAATCAAGGTTTAATGAAAGTATCTGAACCAAAAACGTTATTTGATTTATCATCGGGTGGTACTTTTAATAATGCGGGTACGCTTGAGTTGGGGAGCAGTGGCATTTTAAATATTAAGGCAGGGGCTATTGACGATGTCTTTAAAAATGAAGATGGCAGTTACCTTAATATTGAAATGACAAATAGCAGTCATGGTCAAATAATCGTTGATTCAACCGCAAAAGAAGCCGTTTTGTTAAGCAAGGGTTTATTTATCAAGCCTCTGGTGGCAGAGAAGCTGACAGAAAAGGAATTTAACATCATTACAGTACCAAATGGTAGCAGTATTGACGACAAAGGCGCTGTGGTTCTTAACCCAACAGACTACTTCTTCAAAACAAAATTAATCAATAATAATACCGTTTTACAATTAGTCTTAGATGATGGCCAAGATAACTGTATTGTTGATAGACACAAAGAGGCGTTACTTCAGACTTCTTTATGTGATAAAAATAGAATTGCTGTTATTAGTACAGGCCAAATACAAAATAAAGATGATCAGTCAGAGGTTCTATTTCTTGATAGTGAGAAAGGCCAGGTTATCATTGATTCTGGCAACACTAAATATGCTGCACGTGCAGTTTTAGCCACAGGAACATCATCGACAAAGGCGATCCATATAACAGCTGAAAATGCGTTTATAACGATTGGGGAGGGTAGTGGTCTAACCGCTGAGTCAACAAAAAATCATTCACATGCGATTTCTGTTGGGGGATCTGCTACGATCACTAACGAAGGGACTATCCAATTGAGTGGTTCTGTTGAGAATATTCAAGCTAATGCGATTTATATTGATAAAACCGCCAGTGCTACGGTAAAGAACTTATCGACTGGCATTGTTTCAAATAATGAAAATTACAATTCACCTGTTATCGCCGCAAGCACGAATGCTGTTTTTAAATTAGAAAATGCGGGTAAAATTTTAACCCCAAATTATAGTTATCCCACCATTGATTCAGATAATGCGCAGCTTATTAGTATTATCAACACCGGCGAGATCAAGAACGAGGGTGGCGGTGAAGCCATTAATTTATCTGCTGCTATCAAGGGTGAGCTTATCCAAAAAGGTGGCGAGATTATAGGACATGTGTTGCTAGCGCAAACGGACAGCGCTGGTCGTGGTCATGTCTTTACTTTAGAAGAGGGTAATATCTCAGGTGATGTTATTGCAGCTGATATGGGGGCTAATACCTTTACATTAACAGGTGGCCGCCTGAGTGGGAGCTTAATTGGCGGGAATAAGGGTGATAGCTTTAATCAGTCTGGAGGTAGAATCGAGTTTTATGAGGGTAGTGCTGGGGCTAATAATCAGGATACCTTTAATATCACGGGCGGTGATTTTACCGCTTTGGAGACGAGTGATGATAAAGATTCTTACACAGAAATTAATTTTACACCTACGAATGAATATATAGTCGGTAAGATATCAGGTCACGGGAGTCAGCTTAGCATTCATGTTGGGGATGGGATCACTAAGGACATTATTGTAACAGCAAATGGAGATATATTAGGTTTAAATGGTGTTTTAACAGCGCACAAAGAGAGTACTTTTGTTCCGAATTCAACGATTACAACAGAGGGTATTGGTCGCCTTGTTAATGAAGGTATAATCAAAATATCCAATCCAGAAGCTGTGTTTGACTTGTCATCAGGGGGCACTTTTAGTAATGCGCGGGTATTTGAGCTAGGTAGTCGTGGTATTTTGAAGATTAAGGGTGGTGCTACTGCTGATGTCTTTACAAATGAAGATGGAAGCTATCTTAACATTGAAATGAATAATAATGATTATGGCAATATACTGGTATCAGGTATAAAGAATAATGTTGTCTTAAAAGAAGGTTCATTTATTAATTTGCAGGTAACAGGTAATCCGACAGATAAAACGTTTGACATTATTACAGTAGATGGTGGCGGTAACATTTCTGACAAATCACAGTTAAAACAGTCGGGCGTGCCAGCAGGGTTTATTTTTAAGAGCGAGTTAGTAGAGAATAAGATTTTACGATTGATCATGGATACAATTCAGCAGGATTGTATCGTTAAAGAACACAGAGAGGGATCCTTACAGACTGCTTCATGTCTTGATGCTAAGATCACCATTACATCAACAGGTCAAATGCAAAATCAAATTAATGATTATAAATCAGAAGTTCTATCTCTTGATAGTAACGATGGTCAGATCATTATTGATCCTGATAATACGAGATACAATGCAGAGGCAGTTTTAACTACACTCAATTCAACAGCCACACCAACGATAGGTATTCATGTTAAGGAGGGAGGTAGAAATGGTATAATAACGATTGGGAAGGACAGTGGCGTAACGTCTAAATCCACAGTAAATAAATCACATGCCATTGCTGTTAAGGCGCTTGGTACAAGAATTAATAACGAAGGAACGATTCAACTGAGTGGTTCTGCTGAGAATATTCAAGCTAATGCGATTTATATTGATGGGATCAGCAGTGCTACGGTGAATAATTTATCGACTGGCATTATTTTAAATAATGAAAATTACAATTCACCCGTTATTGCCGCGGGCACGAATGCTGTCTTTAAATTAGAAAATGCGGGTAAAATTTTAACTTCAAATTATAGCCATCCCACGATTCATTCAGAGAATGCACAGCTTGTTAGTATTATCAACACCGGCGAGATCAAGAACGAGGGTGGCGGTGAAGCCATTAATTTATCTGCTGCTATCAAGGGTGAGTTTATCCAAAAAGGTGGCGAGATTATAGGACATGTGTTGCTAGCGCAAACGGACAGCGCTGGTCGTGGTCATGTCTTTACTTTAGAAGAGGGTAATATCTCAGGTGATGTTATTGCAGCTGATATGGGGGCTAATACCTTTACATTAACAGGTGGCCGCCTGAGTGGGAGCTTAATTGGCGGGAATAAGGGTGATAGCTTTAATCAGTCTGGAGGTAGAATCGAGTTTTATGAGGGTAGTGCTGGGGCTAATAATCAGGATACCTTTAATATCACGGGCGGTGATTTTACCGCTTTGGAGACGAGTGATGATAAAGATTCTTACACAGAAATTAATTTTACACCTACGAATGAATATATAGTCGGTAAGATATCAGGTCACGGGAGTCAGCTTAGCATTCATGTTGGGGATGGGATCACTAAGGACATTATTGTAACAGCAAATGGAGATATATTAGGTTTAAATGGTGTTTTAACAGCGCACAAAGAGAGTACTTTTGTTCCGAATGCAACGATTACAACAGAGGGTATTGGTCGCATTGATAATCAAGGTTTAATTCAAGTCTCTAAAGCGGTTGTATTTGATTTATCAGCAGGCACGGGTGTTTTTAGTAATGCGGCTACGCTTGAATTAGGCAGTAGTGGTGTTTTAAACATTAAGGGTAGTGCTGAAGATATTTTTAAAAATGAAGATGGCAGTTACCTCAAGATTAAAATGACCGATAGTAGTCATGGTCAAATAAAGCTCAATTCAACTGCAAAAGAAGCTGTTTTGTTAAGCAAGTTCTCATTTATCAAGCCATTGGTGAGCGATTCTTTGCTGACAAAAACGGAATTTGACATTATTACAGTTGTTGGTGGCGGTACGATTACGGATGATAACTCACAATTAGATTTATCTGGTGTACCAGAAGGCACTATCTTCAAGAAAAACTTAGTCGATGGTAATAGAACTTTGCAATTGATAAGGGATGAAATTCAGGACAACTGCGTCATCAATAGCCACAGAGAGTCATTATTGCATACTTCTAGATGCCCTGAGTCTAAAATCACTGTTACAGAAACAGGACAAATACAAAATAAAGAGAACCAATCAGATATTTTATTGCTTGATAATCATGCAGGTAAGATTGTGATTGATCCTGACAACATCCCATACGGTGCTAGGGCTGTTTTAGCAACATTCAATTCAACAGGCACACCAACGATAGGTATTCATATCACGGATCAAGGTGATAATGGTGAGGTAACGATTGGCGCAGGCAGTGGTATTAGCGTTGAATCGAGTATCGATCGTTCACATGCCATTGTTGTTGAATCATCTGGCACGATAATTAGCAATGAAGGAAGTATCCAGCTAAGTGGTTCTACAGCGAATATTCAAGCAAATGCTATTTATATTGCTAAAGATAGTGGCGCCACAGTGCACAATCGTGGTGAAATTTCAAATAATACCAATTATGTAACGCCACTTATTGCAGTTGATTTAAATGCAGATACTTTTACATTAGAGAATACGGGGATCATAGAATCAAAGGGATTTGGCGCTAATGCAAGTGCGCTACAAATAGACGGTGACTTTATTGGGATCGCTAATCAAGGCACAATCCAACAAAGCAATGCGAATTCTTTGGGTGTGGGTATAAAGTTTAATAACGCGTTTAATAATGAAGGTGGAACAGAAGGTATTATTGCCATTCACAACCAAGCAGATGCCATGATTAGCGTTGTAGGTAGTGGTAGTGCCATTGATCTTGGTAAGTTTGAGTTATATGGACCAAAAGAGGAAGGCAGCTTACGCAACGAAGGTTCAATCTTAAACGTTTCTGGACCGACGATTCTTTCAGGTGATGCTAAACTTTACAGCGGTCTTATTAACGTTGGAAAAATCACGAATAAGAACAATGGCACCGCCATTGATTTATCTCAAGCGGTGAGGGGCGCATTCCGCCAACAGGAAGGCGAAGTTAAAGGAGATGTCTTTCTTGCGCAAGGCGATGGTGAGGGTAACGGTTATGTCTTTATTTTAGAAGACGGTACTATCACAGGTAATGTTACTGCTGCCAATACGCAGTCTTATACACATGAATTGCTTGGTGGTAAGCTTAATGGGACATTCACTGGCGGTCTGAAAGGAGACATCTTTAATCAATATGCGAGTAAAGTCAGCACCTTCCAAGGTAATGCCACAGTTGGTTATACGGATACTTTTAATATCGAAGGGGGTTCTTTTTCAACGATAAGGACGAGTACTGCTGGCACCACTGACGTTAATTTTAATGATAGCTATGTTGGAAATGGTTCAATTGTCGCAAGCGAAGGAAATAAACTGAATATCAATGTTGGTAGTGAAGATTTTGTTTATACCAATTTAACACTCAACAATACGATATCTGGTTTAAGTGGTGCGCTAACGGTATATGAAAGTAATACTTTTTCACCAAGGGAAAAGATCACGACGAACGGATCGGGTCATATTGTTAATCAAGGTATAACGAGGATATCTAAACCAATTGAATTTGATTTCTCATCGGGTGGCACATTTGGAAACGAGAATACGGGTGAGCTCAATTTAGGAAAGGATATTCTAACGATTAAAGCGGCTGCTGCTGATGCGTTCATAGCAGAAGCGGATAGCGTCATCAAATTTACAATTGATACAGAGAAATATGGTCAAATAAATGTTGAGACAACGTATCCAGGGGAAGCAGTCTTATTAAAGAAGAACTCGTTTATCCAGCCATCTGTGATAAATCAAGATGAAATGAATACGTTTGATATTATTACTGTGAGTGATCCTGGTCGCATTACGGATGAGGGCGTAGAGATTATTAATCCAGAAGGGTTCCTGTTTGATAAACAGTTGGTTAATGAGGGGAAAACCTTACAGTTAACAATACAAACCACTTTCTTTGATCAACTGGCTCAATTACCAACGCAAAGTGCCGTAGATAAGCAGATGGAAAACTTACCGGATCGCAATGGACTTATTCAAGGTGCCAAACAAGGCATGAATGAAGTGTTTAATGTGGTGAGTGATAGGGTTTTTGGTGTCGCACAAGGTAGCCATCGTGATGAAATTAATCAAGGGGGCGTATGGTTGCGTGCGCTGGGTAGTCATGCAGTGCAAGGCATACGAGAAGGCATTTCTGGCTATAAAGCTGAAGGTATTGGTTTTGCGCTCGGGACAGATTTTGTATACAACGATGACAATACCCTGGGGTTTTCGGTTAATTACTACAAAACGAATGTAGATGGGGAAAATCAATTCTCGGCCCAAGATGGCAACATCTTAAACCTACAAGCGACATTATATGGGTCGATTCATTTTGAACACGGGATCTTTTTAAATGGGATAGTTGGGGGTAGTGCGAATGATTACCAGTCAAGCCGTGTGATTGCGGTGAATGATTTTGCAATGGTAGCGCGAGGCACTTTTGGTGGTATGCAATGGGGTGGACAAGTTGATCTGGGTATGGCGATGATTGACAGTGGGGATAACTTCATTGCGCCCTTTGTCAGCGTCAAAAGCATGTCCCTGTCGTTTGATCATTACACTGAAACAGGTGCTGGGGATCTTGGGTTATCGGTGAATAACAGCCATGTGAGTGAATTGATGGGTGGCGTTGGGCTCAAGTTATCGACGGTTTGGCAATTAGGTAAGCTTGGCTATGCGCCATCGCTGACGGCTTTAGTGGGGTATGACTTTGCCAATGAGCAACCATCATCAACAGCTCAGTTTATCGGTGGTGGTCCTGTCTTTAGTGCGCCTGGTGTAACGTCGGCGCCAATGCTATTTGATTTTGGTGTTGGCTTAAATGTGCTTTCAGATAAAGAGATGGTGTTTAGCGTGAAATACGATATGCAAATGCGTGATAAATTCTTAATTAATGCAGGATACGTTCAGTATTCATATCAGTGGTCTTAAAGCAGAGGCCGGCCGCTGTGCCGGCCGTTTATTTTAATTTCAATGATTAAAAAGCGAGATGGTGCGAACTTTCTTTTTTATAGCGAGGGATTTTATGCTAAACCAATTTTCAAAAAAACAACTAAAAAAACAGCTTCTTGTTCAAACAGTACTCGCATCATCCATCTTTGTGGCGCCGATAGTTTATGTAAGGACGGTCGATGCTTCAACTGATATACTTAAAAAGACTAACCCTAATGCCCTTTCTTCCTGCGTAATCAACGAGACAAGGTATGAACACATCAAAACTTCTTCGTGTGTTGATAACACGGTTTCGGTTGGATCGCAAGGACAAATAATAAATGTGGCTGAAGATCTTAACATAGATCCTATCTTTCTTGATCAAGATGGTGGAAGGATCATTATTGAACCTGGTAATGTGCATGGCTCAAAAGCGGTTTTGGTCGCACAGCATGATCTTTATTATCAAAGACGTAATGCGATTAATATCACTGGCAAAAAGGGTATTGTAACGATTGGAAAAGGCAGTGGCGTAACATCTGAACAAGATCATGTCAATAGCGATGTTATTTATATCAATAATGGCGATGTAACGATTAGTAACGCAGGCGTTATAAAAGCCAATCCTGTTAGTGCAAATATTGGTGTTAATGGTGGTGCTATTTATATGGGGCCTTTGGGAATAAATGCCACAGTAAATAACTTTTCTGGCGCTGAAATCTCGAATAATTGGTATGCTTCTAATGCAGTGATCACTGCTGGTAATGGCTTTAGCTTAATCAACAATGGGTTAATTCAATCAAATGCAAATCCAGCAGGAATGGCAGATGCGCTATTTTTGAAGGACTTTAAATTTGTCATCAATAGTGGTCGAATTATTAGTTCAACAGCGACTGCCATTAACATAGATGGTGAAAAAATTGGTGGATCAAAAAAAGATATTGCCATTCATAATAAACCAGGCGGAGAGATCAGAGCCATTAATGGCTCTGCCATTGAAGGTGGTTGGGCTATTATGGGTACAGCAGATGGTGTTCCCAGCATATTAAATCAAGGCATAATCTCGAGTGGCTCTGGGATAACAGTTCAAGGTACTGAACTTCTGGGTGGCCTTGTTAACGAAGGCATGATCATTAATGAAGCGGGGAACACGGCAATTGCACTTAATTGGATTGCGCGTAGTGGAAGGGGTTCGCCATTTATCCAAAAGAAAGGTGAGGTTCAAGGACATGTATACCTTTCCCCAGCAGATGGTTATGGACGGGGGAGCGTATTTACCTTAAGCGGCGGTACTATCACGGGTAATGTTACTGCAGCAGATAATCAGGCTTATAGTTATGAATTGAGTGGCGGCGAACTTAACGGGACATTGACTGGTAGCACGAGGGGCGACATTTTTAACCAATCGGGTAGTATCATCAAAAGTTATCAGGGTAATGCTGCTCGTGGTAATAAGGATACCTTTAACATTACAGGTGGTTCTTTTAAAGCGTTAAATACGAATGCGATCGGCACGACAGATATTAATTTTAATGCAAATTATACGCTGGATGGTACGATTGTCTCTAAAGGAAGTCAGCTTAACATTAGTGTTAATAAAAGTGCTATTGTAAAAGTATCTGCAACTCCTGTCTTTGATTTATCAGCAGGCACAGGTGCTTTTAGTAATAAAGGCACGCTTGAGCTAGGCAGTAATGGTATCTTAAATATCAATGCTGGTGGTACTCCTGAAGTATTTAGAAATGAAGCGGGTAGTTATCTCAATATTGATATTGATGGTGATCAATATGGTCAAATAAAGGTTAATTCAAAGGTAGGAGAAGCGGTCTTATTAAGCGATCTTTCGTTTATCAAACCGCAAGTGAAAGGTGAGCTGACAGAAACGGCATTTAACATTATTACGGTGACGGGTGGTGGTACCATTAATGATGCTGGTGCAGATGTCATTAATGGATCGGACTTATTTTTTTCGACAAGATTGCTAGAAGGGAATACTGTTTTACAATTATTCACAAGCGGTGGCCCCAGTCCCAGCGACTGCACTGTCAATGTCCATAAAGTAGATCTACTACGGACTTCTTCATGCCCTGATTCCAGGATCATTGTTCAAGCAACAGGACAAATACAAAATAAAGAAACGGCGTCAGAAGTTTTGTCGATTGATAATGATGACGGAAAAGTTGTTATTGAACCTGATAACTCCCAATATGGTGCTAGATCCGTTTTGGCGACACACAACTCGACAGGGACATCGACGATAGGTATTCATATCACCGACCAAGCTAAAAAGGGTGAGATAACGATTGGCGCGGGTAGTGGTATTACCGCTGAATCGAATATAGCGAATTCACAGGCCATTCTCGTTGATAACATTGGGGCGACGATCAATAACGCTGGTTTTATTACTGTTAATCCGAGTTCTTCTACTTGTGCGAGTGCTATTTTTCTTAATGGTAAAGACCATGCCGTAAACAATTTATCTGGCGGTGAAATTTCTGGTAATGAAAACGTTACTCATTATGTTATCCACGCTGATAGCGGTTTAACATTAGCGAACGATGGGTTAATTCAATCGAACTCAGGCGCATGGGCAATATCGATAGGCGATTTTAAATCTATCACGAATAGTGGAAAAATTCTCAATACTGCGTCAGATATAGCTATAGGCGTTAATGGTAATGGTGGAGACGATAAAACCATTGCTATTCATAATAAACCAGGTGGGATCATTAGTAGTGTCGGTAATTATGCAATCGTAACGGGTTTGTTTCAGTTGGGTATGGCAGGCAACACGCCAAGCCTATTAAATGAAGGGACAATATCCAATAATAGCAGTGATTATCCAGCGATTATGGCAACTGAGCTTTTGGGTGGCCTTGTCAACAAGGGTGATATTATTAATAAAGCGAATGGCACTGCCATTTATTTGCCTTACGATAATCCTAGTAAAAAAGGTTCTCCATTCATTCAAAGTAGCGGTTCTGTTCAAGGCAATGTATATCTTTCCTCAGCGGATGGTTATGGGCAAGGAAATATATTTATTTTAGCAGGCGGTACTATCACGGGTAATGTTACTGCAGCAAACGTAAGTGATCGTACTACGTATATTCATCGATTGTCTGGTGGCGAACTTGTTGGCACGTTAAGAGGGAGTTGGTGGGGTGATACCTTTAATCAATCTGGCGGTAATATTGAAACCTATGAGGGTGGTGCTGAGTCTGGTAACACAGATACATTTAACATCACGGGTGGGTCGTTTGGCACTTTAAAGGCTACTACTAACAAAACGATACCAAATACGACGGCAGTTAATTTTAATGGAACAGTAACAAGTGGTGCTATTGTTGGTAGCGAAGGTAATACTCTTAACATCAATGTTAATTCTGGTGCTCATGTCACTACAAATGCAGCCATCTCTGGTTTAAGTGGCGCTTTAAAGATATTTGAGGATGGTAGTTTAGAGCCAAATGCAAGCATCACGACGATAGGCGCTGGTCGCATTGATAATCAAGGCTTAATCAAAGTATCTGCAACCCCTGTCTTTGATTTATCAACGGGTACAGGCGCTTTTAATAATGAAGGGATCCTTGAGCTAGGCAGCAGTGCTATCTTAAATATCAATGGTGGTGGTACTGCTGATGTATTTAGAAATGAAGCGGGTAGTTACCTTAATATTGATATTAATGGTGATCAATATGGTCAAATAAAGGTTAATTCAAAGGTAGGAGAAGCGGTTTTATTAAGCGATCTTTCGTTTATCAAACCGCAAGTGAAAGATGAGCTGACAGGAACGGCATTTAACATTATTACGGTGACAGGTGGTGGTACGATTAATGATGCTGGCGCAAAGGTTATTAGTGATGGGGGTTTTTCTTTTGCCACAAAATTAATAGAAGATAATACCATTTTACAATTATTCACGAGCGGCGGCCCCAGCCCCAGCGATTGCACTGTCAATGCCCATAAAGTAGATCTACTACAGACTTCTTTATGTTCTGATTCCAGGATCATTGTTCAAGCAACAGGACAAATACAAAATAAAGAAACGGGATCAGAAGTTTTATCGATTGATAATAATGGCGGCAAAATTATTGTTGATTCTGATAACGCCCAATATGGTGCTAGGTCCGTTTTAGCGACACGCAATTTAACAGGGACACCGACGATAGGTATCCATATCACGGACCAAGCTAAAAAGGGTGAGGTAACGATTGGCGCGGGTAGTGGTATTACTGCTGAATCGAATATAGCAAATTCACATGGCATTGTTATTGAGGGGGCAGACACTACTATTACAAATGCAGGTTTGATTCAATTGAATAGCCCTGATCCGAACACTAAGGCTAGCGCTATTTATATTGCTGCAACAGGTAGTGCGACTTTGAATAACAGTGGTGAGATTTTGAATAATAATAAATACATAACACCCCTTATTGTCGCAGAGGTTGGTGCCCAACTTCTGGGCGATCTAACCAATACCGGAAAGATTATAAATAAGACATCAGGTGGCATTGCGATTGATTTATCTCAAGCAACAAAGGGTGTATTCATTCAAAAGGGTAAGGGTGCTGAAGTTCAAGGGGATGTGTTTCTTGCACAAGGAGATGATTTTGGTAGAAGGAATGTCTTTACTTTAGAAGATGGTATTATCACGGGTAATATTCATGGCGCCAATGCGCAGCCTTATACGTATGAATTGCGTGGTGGTAAAGTGATAGGGACATTCACGGGTGGTACGAAGGGTGACACCTTTAATCAATATGGTAAGAATCAAGTTAGCATTTTCCAGGGCAATGCTGGTGTTGATCGTCAGGATATTTTTCATATCGAAGCGGCTTCTGGTTCTTTTGGCACTTTAAAGACGAGTACGACTAAAGGAGCGACGACAGAAGTTAATTTTAGTACTAATTATGCTTTGAATGGCAGCATTGCTGGTAGTGAAGGGAATACACTTTATATCAATATTGGTAGAAGGCAAGAAGTGACTAATGCTAATTTTACGGCAAACGCACCTATATCTGGTTTGAGTGGTGATTTAACCGTATTCAGCGATAGTGTTTTTGTGCCAAAATCAACTATTACCACGCATGATACGGGTCGTGTTGTTAACCAAGGTTTAATGAAAGTATCTGAAGCAAAAGCTTTATTTGATTTATCATCGGGTGGTACTTTTAGTAACCTGGGTAGGCTTGAACTGGGAGAGGAAGGTGTTTTAAGAATCAAAGCGGGTACTGGTGGTAATGCGTTTACCAATGAAAATGAAGGCTCTCTCTTTATTAATATTAACGACGATAGTTATGGTCAAATCAAGGTTGAGACAAAGGGCGAAGGGGAAGCGGTTGTATTAAAGAACAAGTCTATTATTCAGCCAGTGCTAAAAGGAAATCCGCAGGATACGACGTTTGACATCATTACCGTAACGGGTGGTGGGACTATTTCTGATGAAGGGGTACAAGTAAAAAATGATGATCAGTACCACTTCGAAGGAAAGTTATCAGAGGATAGCAAAACGTTTCAGTTATTCATGACGCCCAATTTTTATCGTTCACCCTCCTTAGATGAAGTGATGCAAACCTTAATGCCAAATCACAATGGCCTTATTCAAAGTGCTAAGCAAGGTATGAATGAAGTATTTGATGTGGTGAGTGATAGGATTTTTGGTGTCGCACAAGGTAGCCAGTATCGTGATGAAATCAATCAAGGTGGCGTGTGGTTGCGTGCGCTGGGCAGTCATGCAGCGCAAGGCATACGAGAAGGTGTTTCTGGGTACAAAGCCGAAGGGGTTGGTTTTGCGTTAGGAACAGATTTTGTATACAACGATGAGAATACCCTGGGTTTTGCGGTTAACTACTACAAAACGAATGTAGATGGGGAAAATCAACTCTCAGCACAAGATGGAAATATCTTGAACCTGCAAGCGACATTATATGGTTCGATTCATTTTGAGCATGGGATCTTTTTAAATGCGATAGCTGGGGGTAGTGCTAATGATTACCAGTCAAACCATGTGATTGCGGCGAATGATTTTTCAACAATAGCGCGGGGCACTTTTGGTGGTATGCAATGGGGTGGACAAGTTGATCTGGGTATGGCGATGGTTGATAGTGGCGATGATTTCATTGCGCCCTTTGTCAGCGTAAAAAGTATGTTCCTGTCGTTTGATAACTACACCGAAACGGGAGCTGGGGATCTTGGGTTATCGATCAATAACAGCCATGTGAGTGAGTTGATGGCTGGCGTTGGTCTTAAGTTATCGACGGTTTGGCAATTAGGTAAAATTGCTTATGCGCCAGCGCTAACCGCTTTAGTGGGGTATGACTTTGTGAACGATCGACAATCATTGACGGCTCATTTTATCAGTGGTGGTCCTGCCTTTAGTTCGTTTGGTGTAACGTCTGCGCCAATGCTGTTTGATTTAGGTCTTGGGTTAAATGTGCTTTCAGATAAAGAGATGGTGTTTAGCGTGAAATACGATATGGGAGTACGTGATAAATTCTTGAGTCATGCAGGCTATGTTCAATATTCATATCAGTGGTCTTAAAGTTACTCTTCCCATAAAATTCAAAAAAAACCTTACCCCCTTTGAAAAAGGGGGTGTTAGGTGTTTTGTGTGAAGTAAAAAAAGTGGCGGGGGATTTTATTCAATGATGACAATGCAGTGTTTTTATCAATAAAAAGGTGAGTGACAAAACGCTTTAGATTTTAATTCCCATTTCCAGATTTAATATTTTTTAAATTTCCATGCTGAAAACAGAAAAATAGTTGAAATAAATTTTGTTCGTGATATTTTGCAATATAATTTTCAAATATATTTTCCATGAGAATAAGGTGAGTAACGCAGTACTGCTCATTAAAATAAATGTAAGATACTTCTAAAATGAACGGATTTTTTATAGTAAGGAACTTTATGCGTAGCCCATTTTTAAAAAAACAACTTCTTGTTCAAACAGTACTCACATCATCGATTTTTATGGCGCCACTTGTGCAAGCTGATAACTGCACTGTCACTAGCGTTAGAGAGGAGAAACTACATACTTCTTCATGCGGTAATAATCAGATCACCATTACTCAAACAGGGCAGCTGAAATATCCGGTTCCACTTGGACACCTAGAAGCGGTTGTATCACTTGATACGAAGGGCGGGCAAGTCAATATTGAGGATAATAATGCATTCTTCTCAGTAGGAACAGTTAAAAATACGTATGGCACTTATAACACTGGAGGCGGTATTATCATTACCGGTGAAAATGGTGTGCTAACGATAGGAAACCGTAGTAGTGTTGTCGTAGACAACCAATATTATGCTTATGGCATTTATGTTAGTCAGACTGGCACCGGCGCAAAGATTATCAACCGTGGTCAGATTAGTAGCCCGCCGACCATGGGTATATTGGTTGATGGCGCTGGCTTAATATTGGAAAACGAGGGCACATCTCGAGGCCGTGTTTCTATACAAGCCCCATTTAAATATGTCACTAACAACGGTACGCTGGATAGTTTTAATGTTATGCAGACGCTGTACATTGGAGGTAGCGGTGGGGACAAAGAGACAATTGCCGTTCACAATAAAGGAAACATCAATATTGATTATGGGGCCGGCGATGAGGGTGCCGGAGCAATAGTGATTGGCCGCGGATCGTGGTTAGGTGTAGCAGGTGGAGTGCCGGGCATATTAAACGAGGGAACGATACGCGCTGGCCGAGGTCTCGCAATCCGTACTGATTCTGGTGGGGTTTTGGGTGGTCTTGTTAATAAAGGAAACATTATTGGGAATGGTAACGCCATTGATTTTCACTTATCTGATGGTGCGCCATTCAGACAAGAGGCTGGTACGGTTACAGGACATGTATGGCTTGCAAAAGCGGATGGTTATGGGCAAGGTAAGGTATTTACTTTAGCAGGCGGTAGTATCACGGGGAACGTTATTGCAGCAAACGTCAAGGACCGTACTGCTTATATTCATCAATTATCTGGCGGGGATCTGGTTGGGATATTAAGAGGGAGTTGGTGGGGCGACACTTTTAATCAATCTGGCGGTTATATTGGAACGTATCAGGGTGCTGCTGAATCTGGTAACACAGATACATTTAACATCACCGGTGGCTCGTTTGGCACGTTAAGGGCTACCACTAGCCAAACTAAATCAAATACGACGGCAGTTAATTTTAATCACGATTATATTTTGAATGGCACTATTGTTGGCAGCGAAGGTAATACCCTTAACATCAATGTTAATCCTGGTGCGCATCTCACTACAAATGCAGTGATCTCTGATTTAAGTGGTGCTTTAAAGGTATATCAAGATGCTAGTTTAGAGCCAAATTCAAGGATTAGGACGATAGGTGCTGGCCGCATTGAGAATGAAGGTTTAATCAAAGTATCTAACGTAATCCCGCTATTTGATTTATCAGCAGGTACAGGCGCTTTTAGTAATGAAGGGATCCTTGAACTAGGTAGCAGCAGCATTTTAAGTATTAACGGTGGTAATACCGCAGATATATTTAGAAATGAAGCTGGCAGTTATCTCAATATTGATATTAATGGCGACAAATCTGGCCAAATAATGGTTGATTCAAAGGCGGGAGAAGCGGTTCTATTAAGCGATCTTTCATCTATCAAGCCAGTCGTAACAGGCGATTTGACAGGCACGAGATTTAACATTATTACGGTGATTGGTGGTGGTCAGATTAATGATGTTGGTGCAGAGGTTATTAATGGACCAGACATGTCCTTCTCAACCAGATTAATAGAAGGCAATACCATTTTACAATTATTCACGGGCGGTGATTGCACCATCAATGAGCATAGAAAGGATTTACTTCAGACTTCTTTATGCCCTGGTTCTACAATTACCGTTGAGTCAACAGGTCAAATACAAAATAAAGAGAAATCTTCAGCGGTTTTATTGCTTGATAATGATACGGGCAAGATCGTGATTGACGCCGATAACACAAAATATGGTGCTGGAGCGGTTTTAGCTACACGCAATTCGACACTTACACCAACGATAGGTATTCATATCACGAGCGAGAGCAAATCAGGTGCGGTAACCATTGGAGAGAATAGTGGCATTAGCGCTGAATCAAGTATCGATCATTCACATGCCCTGGTTATTGAGGGTAGCGCGGCGACTATTACAAACGCAGGTTTGATCCAACTAAACAGCGCTGGTGAAAACATCGACGCGAGCGCTATTTATATTGCTGAAAAGGGTAGTGCGACGCTAAATAATCGTGGTGAAATTTCAAATAATGAAAATTATAATTCACCTGTTATTAGCGCAAGCACGAATGCTGTCTTTAAGTTAGAAAACGGGGGTAAAATTTTAACTTCAAATTACAGTCATCCTACGATCCATTCAGATAATGCACAGCTTATTAGTATTATTAACACCGCTGAGATCGCGAACAATGGTGGCGGTGAGGCAATTGATTTATCTAGTGCTATGAAGGGTGAGCTTATCCAAAAAGGAGGCGAGATTAAAGGGCATGTGTCGCTAGCACAAACAGATAGCGCTGGTGGTGGTCATGTCTTTACTTTAGAAGCGGGTGATATCTTAGGCGATGTTATTGCGGCTGATATACGGGCTAATACTTTTACATTAACGGGTGGCCACCTGAGAGGGACCTTAACTGGCGGGAATAAGGGTGATACCTTTAATCAGTCTGAGGGTACCATCGAGTTTTATCAGGGTAATGCTGGTACTGATAATCAAGATACCTTTAATATCACGGGCGGTGATTTTACCGTTTTGGAGACGAGTAACGATAAAGGTTCTTACACAGAAATTAATTTTATGCCTACGCATGAATATATAGTGGGTAACATATCAGGTAATGGAAGCGAGCTTAGTATCAATGTCGGTGATGGGATCACTAAGGACATTACTGTAATAGCGAACAAACCGATATTAGGTTTAAATGGTGCGTTAATCGCACACAAAGAGAGTACATTTGTTCCGAATTCAACGATTGCAACAAAGGGTGCTGGTCGCATTGATAATCAAGGTTTAATGCAAGTCTCTAAAGCGGTTGTATTTGATTTATCATCAGGTACAGGTGTTTTTAGTAATGCGGCTACACTTGAGTTAGGTAGTAGTGGTGTTTTAAATATTAAGGGTAGTGCTGAAAATATTTTCAAAAATGAAGATGGCAGTTACCTCAACATTAAAATAACCGATAGCAGTCATGGTCAAATAAAGCTTAATTCAACTGCAAAAGAAGCCGTTTTATTAAGCGATCTTTCATCTATCAACCCAATTGTAACAGGTGAGCTGACAGGAAAAGAATTTGACATTATTACGGTGACTGGTGGTGGTAAGATTAATGATGCTGGCGTACAGATCATTAATGATAGACCGGATTTGTCCTTCTCGACAAGATTGATGAAGGATAATACCATTTTACAATTGTTTTTAGATGATGCGCCCACTGATTGCATCGTGAATACGCATAGAGTGGATTTACTCCAGACTTCTTTATGCCCTGATTTTACAATTACCGTTGAATCTACAGGTCAAATAGAAAATAAAGACAAAAAATCAGCGGTTTTATTGCTTGATAATGATGCGGGCAAGATTGTGATTGATGCTGATAACAGCAAATACGGTGCTAAGGCCGTTTTAGCCACACTTAATTCGGTAGCGATACCAACGGTCGGTATTCATATTACAAGTGAGAGCAAGGGCGGTGACGTAAGGATTGGCGCAGGGAGTGGTATTAGCGCTGAATCAAGTATCGAACGTTCACATGCTCTTGTTGTTGAGGGTACAGCGGCGACTATCACAAACGCAGGTTTAATTCAATTAAATAGCGCAGCCAAAAACATCAATGCTAATGCTATTTATATTGCTGAAAAGGGTAGTGCGACAGTCAATAATCGTGGCGAAATTTCAAATAATGGAAATTACACAACACCGCTTATTACAGTGGCTTCGGGGGGGCAGCTTTTAGGTGCGGCCGGTTTAACCAATAGCGGAACCATTATTCATAACGCAGCGAAGGCCACCGCCATTGATTTATCTCAAGCGGTGAAAGGGGCATTTCTCCAACAGAAAGGTGAAATTAGAGGCGATGTCTTTTTGGCGCAAGGAGATGGTGAGGGTAAAAATCATGTCTTTGCTTTAGCAGGCGGTAGTATCACGGGTAATGTGACTGCAGCAGATAAGCAGGCCTATATTTATGCATTGAGTGGTGGTGAACTGAATGGGATATTTACGGGTAGCACGAGAGGTGACGTCTTTAATCAATCGGGTAGTATCATTACAACTTATCAGGGTAATGCTGCTGGTGCTAATAAAGATACTTTTAATATTACAGATGGTTCTTTTGATACTTTAAAGACAAGTGTTACTGGCACCACAGAAGTTAATTTTAATCGCGATTATATTTTAAATGGCGCCATTGTTGGCAGCCAAGCGAATACCCTTAACATCAATGTTAATTCTGGCGCTACTGTCACTGCAAATGCGATCATCTCTGGTTTAAGTGGTGATTTAAAGGTGTTACAAGGTGGCAGTTTATTGCCAAACTCAACGATGAGGACGATAGGTGCTGGTCACATTGATAATGAAGGCTTTATCAAAGTATCTGCAACCCCTGTCTTTGATTTAGCAACGGGTACAGGTGCTTTTAGTAATAAAGGCATGCTTGAGCTAGATAGTAGTGGTATTTTAAGTATTAAGGGCGGTAATACTGCAGATGTATTTAGAAATGAGGCTGGCAGTTACCTCAACATTGACATTAATGGCGATAAATATGGCCAAATGATGCTTGACTCAACTGCAAAAGAAGCCGTTTTATTAAGCGATCTTTCATCTATCAACCCAATTGTAACAGGTGAGCTGACAGGAAAAGAATTTGACATTATTACGGTGACTGGTGGTGGTAAGATTAATGATGCTGGCGTACAGATCATTAATGATAGACCGGATTTGTCCTTCTCGACAAGATTGATGAAGGATAATACCATTTTACAATTGTTTTTAGATGATGCGCCCACTGATTGCATCGTGAATACGCATAGAGTGGATTTACTCCAGACTTCTTTATGCCCTGATTTTACAATTACCGTTGAATCTACAGGTCAAATAGAAAATAAAGACAAAAAATCAGCGGTTTTATTGCTTGATAATGATGCGGGCAAGATTGTGATTGATGCTGATAACGACGAATACGGTGCTAGGGCTGTTTTAGCGACGTTCAACTGGACAGGCACGCCAACGACAGGTATTCATATCACAGAGAATGCCCAAGGGGGTGAGGTAAGCATTGGGGAAAATAGTGGTATTACCGCTGAATCGGGTACCGTGAATGCCCATGGTATTGTTGTTGACGGCACAGACGCTACCATTACAAATGCAGGCTTAATTCAATTGAAAAGCATTAACGAAAACAGCCATAACGCCATGGCTATTTATGTTGCTGCAACGGGTAGTGTGACAATCAACAATAGTGGTGAAATTTCAAATAAGGGAAATTATACAACACCGCTTATTGCAGTGGCTCCGGGGGGCCAGCTTTTAGGGACGGCGGGTTTAACCAATAACGGAAAGATTACTCATAATGCAGCGAATGGTAAGGCGATTGATTTATCTCAAGCGGTGAGAGGTGCATTCCTTCAACAACAGGAAGGTGAAAAAAGTGAAATTAGAGGCGATGTCTTTCTGGCGCAAGGTGATGGTGAAGGTAACGGTTATGTTTTTACTTTAGAAGGCGGTACTATCACGGGTAATGTTACTGCTGCCAATACGCAGTCTTATACACATGAATTGGCTGGCGGTAGTCTTAATGGGACATTCACCGGCGGCGTGAAGGGAGACTTTTTTAATCAACACGCGAGTAAAGTCAGCACCTTCCAAGGTAATGCTACAGCTGGTTACACGGATACTTTTAATATCGAAGGGGGTTCTTTTTCAACGATAAGGACGAGTACTGTTGGCACCACTGACGTTAATTTTAAGGCAGACTTTGCTGGAAATGGTTCTATTGTTGGAAGCGAAGGAAACACGTTGAATATCAATGTTGGTAGTGAAGAATTTACTCCTCTCAGTTTAACACTCAATAACACGATATCTGGTTTAAGTGGTGCGCTGACGGTATATGAAGATAATACTTTTTCAGCAAGGGAAAAGATCACGACGAGCGGTTCGGGTCATATTGTTAACCAAGGTATAACGAGGATATCTAAACCAATTGAATTTGACTTCTCATCGGGTGGCACGTTTAATAACGAGAATACGGGTATACTTGATTTAGGAAAGGATATTATAACGATTAAAGCGGCTGCTACTGATGCGTTCATCGCAGAAGCGGACAGTATCATCAAATTTACAATTGATACAGAAAAATATGGTCAAATGAATATTGAGACAACACATCCAGGGGAAGCCGTTTTATTAAAGAAGAACTCGTTTATCCAGCCATCTGTGACAAAGCAAGATGAAGCGAATACGTTTGACATTATTACTGTGAGTGATCCTGGTCGCATTACGGATGAAGGGGTAGAGGTTATTAATCCAGAAGGGTACACATTTGATAAACAGTTGCTAAATGAGGGGAAAACCCTACAATTAATAATGCGAACCACTTTCTTTGAGCAATTGGATCAGTTGGCAACGCAAAGTGCCGTAGATAAGCGGATGCAACCCTTGCCGGATCACAACGGACTTATTCAAGGTGCTAAACAAGGCATGAATGAAGTGTTTAATGTGGTGAGTGATAGGATTTTGGGTGTCGCACAGGGTAGCCACTATCGTGATGAAACCAATCAAAGGGGCATGTGGTTGCGTGCGCTGGGTAGTCATAGAAAGCAAGGCATACGAGAAGGTGTTTCTGGGTATAAAGCCGAAGGGGTTGGTTTTGCGCTAGGGACAGATTTTGTATACAACGATGATAATACCCTGGGCTTTGCGGTTAACTACTACAAAACAAATGTAGATGGGGAAAATCAATTCTCAGCACAAGATGGAAATATCTTGAACCTGCAAGCGACATTATATGGTTCGATTCATTTTGAACACGGGATCTTTTTAAATGGGATAGTTGCGGGTAGCGCGAATGATTACCAGAGAAATCGTGTGATTGCGGTGAATGATCTGATGACACAAGCGCGGGGCACTTTTGGTGGTATGCAATGGGGTGGACAAGTTGATCTGGGTATGACCATGGTTGACAGTGGAGATAACTTCATTGCGCCCTTTGTCAGCGTCAAAAGCATGTTCCTGTCGTTTGATCGTTACACTGAAACAGGTGCTGGGGATCTTGGGTTATCGATCAATAACAGCCATGTGAGTGAATGGATGGGTGGCGTTGGGCTCAAGTTATCGACGGTTTGGCAATTAGGTAAGCTTGGTTATGCACCAACATTGACGGCTTTAATGGGATATGACTTTGTCAATGATCGACAATCATCAACAGCTCATTTTATCGGCGGAGGCCCTGTTTTTAGCACGCCTAGTGCAAAATCGGCGCCAATGCTATTTGATTTGGGTGTTGGCTTAAATGTGCTTTCAGATAAAGAGATGGTGTTTAGCGTGAAATACGATATGCAAATGCGTGATAAATTCTTGAGTAACGCAGGCTATGTGCAATATTCCTATCAGTGGTCTTAAAATTACTCTTTCCATTAAATTCAAAAAAAATCCTTACCCCCTTTGAAAAAATGGGGGTGCTGGGTGTTTTGTGCGAAGTAAAAAAAGTAGCGGGGGATTTTATTAAATAATGACAACCCAGTGTTTTATCAAGAAACAAGGTGAGTGACAAAACGCTTTAGATTTTAATTTCTATTCCAGATTTAATATTCATTAACTTGTCATGCTGAACACGGCAAAATGGTTGAAATAAATTTTGTTCGTGATATTTTGAAATATAATTTCCAACGATATTTTTTCATAAAAATAAGGTGAGTAACGCAGTACTGCTCATTAAAATTAACACGATATATTTTCAAACGAACTTTTCACAGTAAGGAATTCTATGCGTAACCCATTTTTAAAAGAACATCTTCTCGTTCAAACAGTACTGGCATCATCCATTTTTATGACACCACTCGTGCAAGCGGATAATTGCATTGTTAATACGCATAGAGAGGATCCACTAAGTACTTCCTCATGTAGCAATAAAATCACCATTTCAAAAACAGGACAAATGGAAAATTTAATTGATAATAAAGCAGCCATTTATGTTGATAGCAAGGATGGACAGCTGATTATTGAACCGGGTAATCAAAATGGTAGTAAGGCGATTTTAGATACGGGGGGGCTATACTCAAACAGTATTTGGATGATGGGTGAAAATGGCGTGGTCATGATAGGAAAGGGTAGTGGTGTCACAGCTGTAGGGACAGTTCAAGGCACCATTTATGTTAATGGTATTGGTGAAAAAATTATTAATGAAGGCATTATCGAAATCGAAGATGGAGCTTATTCTAGAGCGAGTATTTGGATGAGTGAGGATTCTAGAAATGTGACAGTTAAAAACTTATCTACGGGTAAAATATTGGGCGCTAATGGCACTATCTGGTTTACAGGTCATGGCGGGCATCTCACAGCAGGTCTTGGCTTTGTATTAGAAAATGAAGGCCTAATTCAAGGAAATAATAGGTCCGATGTATTAACAGACGGTACTGTCAAGTTGTTTAATTTTAAATCTGTCACTAATAGTGGCCAAATGCTTGCTGAGAAGGGTACGGGGATAAGTGTTGGTTCGCATGGTGGAGATAAAGAGACAATTGCCATTCACAATAAAGCAGATGGGATCATTAGCGGTCATATTGGGGTGAGCCTTAATACCAATAGTATTTTAGGAGAAGCAGGTGGTAAACCTGGGATATTCAATGAAGGGAAAATTTTAAGTGAGAGCGGTGATTTTGGAACAATTACCTTTGCTAATGATAATCCTCCTTATCCTTATTCTCATAATAGCGCACAGCTACTAGGTGGTCTTATCAATGGCGGCTATATTGCGAACAACGCCGGTGGTGCTGCAATTGATTTATCTGGTGCAAGCAAGGGTGAATTCATCCAACAGGGTGGTGAAATTAAGGGACATGTGTTGCTTGCACAAGCAGATGGTTATGGTAAGGGTAATGTCTTTACTTTAGCAGGCGGTACTATCACAGGTAATGTGACTGCAGCAAATCTAAAGACCCGTATTGCTTATATTCATCAATTGTCTGGTGGTAATCTTATTGGGACATTAAGAGGGAGTTGGTGGGGTGACACCTTTAATCAATCTGGCGGTAATATTCAAACGTATCAGGGTGGTGCTGAATCTGGTAACACAGATACTTTTAACATCAGCGGTGGTTCGTTTGGCACTTTAAAGGCTACTATTGACAAAACTAAACCGAACACGACGGCAGTTAATTTTAATGGAACAGTAACAAGTGGTGCCATTGTTGGCAGCGAAGGCAATGCCCTTAACATCAATCTTCATCCTTATGCGCATGTCACTGCAAATGCAGCTATTTCTGGTTTAAGTGGTGCTTTAACGGTACATCAAGATGCTAGTTTAGAGCCAAATTCAAACATCACGACAATAGGTGCTGGTCGCATTAATAATGAAGGCTTAATCAACGTATCGGCAAGCCCTGTCTTTGATTTATCAGCGGGCACAGGTACTTTTAGTAACACAGCGATGCTTGAGCTAGGCAGTAACGGTATTTTAACACTCAATGGCAATGCGACGACTGATGTATTTAGAAATGAAGCAGGCAGTTATCTCAATGTTAATATTGCTGGTGATCAATATGGTCAAATAAAAGTTAATTCAGCGGCAGGGGAAGCGGTTTTATTAAGCAGTGGTTCATTTATCAAACCAGTGGTGACAGGTGAGCTGACAGAAACGGCATTTAACATTATTACGGTGACGGGTGGTGGTACGATTAATGATGCTGGCGCACAGATCATTAGTGGACCGTACCCCTTTACGACAAGATTGCTAGAAGGCAATACCATTTTACAATTGTTTTTAGATAATACGCCGACTGATTGCACGGTTAAAACCGCTAGAGTCGATCTACTGAAAACATCTTCATGTATTGATTCAAGGATTAGTGTTGAATCAACAGGTCAAATACAAAATAAAGATAAATCATCAGCAGTATTATTGCTTGATAATGCTGCGGGCCAGATTGAAATTGATGCTGATAACACCGTATATGGTGCTAAGGCCGTTTTAGCCACACACAATTTAACAGGTACACCAACGGTCGGTATTCATATCACCAGTGAGAGCAAAGAGGGTGATGTGACGATTGGCGCGGGTAGTGGGGTTACGGCTGAATCGAATATAGCGAATTCACATGGCATTGTTGTTGAGGGGGCAGAGGCGACTATCACAAATGCAGGTTTGATTCAATTGAAAAGCCTTGATACAAACAGCAATGCTAGCGGTATTTATATTGCTGCAACAGGTAGTGCGACAATAACCAATCGTGGTGAAATTTCAAATAATGGAAATTATACGGCACCTGTTATTACGGTGGCCGCAGGAGGTCAGCTTTTAGGTACGACTGGTTTAACCAATAGCGGAAGCATTATCAATAATACACCTCGCGGGGTTGCCATTGACTTATCTCAAGCAAGTTATGGTGTTTTTAACCAAAAAGTGGGTAAAGTTCAAGGGGATGTGTTTCTTGCACAAGGCGATGGTAATGGTGGAGGGCGCGTATTTACTTTAGATGGTGATAGTACTACGACTATTACGGGTAATGTGACGGCTGCCAATACACAGCCTTATACGTATGAATTGTATGCTGGTAAGGTGATAGGAACATTCACTGGCGGTACGAAGGGTGACACCTTTTATCAACATCCCGGTAGTCAGGTTAGTGTTTTCCAGGGTAAGGCTGGCAAGGGTTCTACAGATGCTTTTCATATCGATGGTACTGGTGGTTCTTTTGGCGCGTTAAAGACGAGTACGACTGAGGGATCTGCAACGGAAGTTAATTTTAGTGGTCACTATACGTTGAGTGGTAGCATTCTTGGCAGTCAAGGGAATAAATTTTCTATGAGTGTTGGTAGAATGGTAACTAACGCTAACTTTATAGCAAATGGTGCGATATCTGGTTTGAGTGGCGATTTAACCGTCTTCAAGGATAGTACTTTTGTGCCAAATTCAAAAGTGATGACTTACGGTAATGGTCGCATTATTAATCAAGGGATCATGAAGGTAAATGCTTCGAGCGCGGTATTTGATTTATCGTCTGGTGGTACTTTTAGTAACATGAAGAGCCTTGAGCTGGGAGAGAAGGGTGTTTTAACCATCAAAGCGGGTGCTAGTGGTAATGCGTTTACTAATGAAAATGAAGGATCTATCTCTATTAATATTAACAACGAAACCTATGGTCAAATCAAGGTTGAGACAATGGGGGGTAGAGGAGACGCGGTTGTATTAAACAAAGGATCGACTATTCAGCCGGTAGTAGTAAAAGGAACGCCGCGGGATACAACATTTGACATCATTACCGTAACGGGTGGTGGTACTATTTCTGATAAGGGTGTGCAAATAGTTCAACCAGCGAAGTACATCTTTACGAAACAGTTATCAGCTGATAATCAAACGTTTCAATTACTCATCTCGTCCAATTCTTATCGATCGCTCTCTTCAAGTGCATTAACCGCAGGTAGTGCAGCGGTTTTAGACGTGTTGAGCGCCAATGAACCAACCAGCAATGACTTTGCGCTGCTTTTTGAACAAATGGATCAGCTGCCAACGCAGAGCGCCGTCGATGAAGCCATGCAAACCTTAACACTAAATCACAACGGCCTTATTCAAGGTGCCAAACAAGGTATGAATGATGTATTTAATACCGTGAGTGGTAGGAGTGCTAATGTAGCCCATTTTTCTCATGGCATAAAAGAACAAGGTAGTAATTACGGTGATCATTCAAGGGAAGGGAGTGTTTGGTCACGAGTACTTGGTAGTTATAGCGATCAAAGTTTACGTGAAGGCATTGCGGGTTACAATGCAAAAGGCGCCGGTTTAGCCTTTGGTACAGATGTGATGATCTTTGATGGCGATATCTTAGGCATTGCGGTTAATTATTACAAGAGCAGTGTCAACGGCAAAAGTGTGACGCCTAGAAATGAATCAATTAAGAGTTGGCAGGGTACATTATATGGCTATTTTGACTTTGAATATGGGATCTTCTTAGATGCGATGGTTGCAGCTAGTGTCAATGATTACAAGTTAAATCGCGTGATTGCAGCGAATCGTTTTACCACAGCGGCCCAAGCCTCTTTTGGTGGAATACAATGGGGTGCGCAAGCTGATCTTGGTGTGTCTATGTTAGATAACGCTGATTACCTTTTCGCGCCCTTTGTGAGAGCCAAAGGTATACACCTTTCGTTAGATAATTACACTGAAACAGGCGCTGGCGATCTTGGGTTATCAGTGAAGGATCGTGATGTGAGTGAATTGACGGGTGGGATCGGTGTTAAATTATCGACGATTTGGGAATATGGTACAGTTGCTTATGTACCAGAATTAACCGCTTTAATCGGTTATGACTTTGTCAATGATGGCGAATCGCCAACCGCTAATTTTATTGGTGGTGGCCCAGCATTTATCACCAATGGCGTCACGCCCAGCCGAACATTATTTGATTTAGGCTTCGGCTTGAATGTGATTGCGGAAAAACACGCTGTTTTTACGTTGAAATATGATCTAGAAGCCCGTAGTAGTTTTTGGGGAAATGCGGGATATATTCAGTATTCCTACCGTTGGTCTTAAGTATATTCGAGGATAATGGCTGGCCATTATCAGTAGTGAAGTAAGATTGTTGCCCCACCTACAGTGAGAGAAGTTATGCACAACCCATTTTCGAAAAAAACCACAAAAAAAATCAAAAAAGTGTTTCTTGTCCAGGCCGTATTTGCCTCGTCCGTTTTTGTGACGCCGAAAGTGACAGCAGATCTCCAGGAAGTGAAAACGGATACTTGGTATATAAGAGGCACAGGTGTGTCACAGGTCCTTAATCCAAACGATCAAGTTAGTGTAGTAGAAAAAGTTGGCATACAAATTGAAGGAAAGAATAATCGATTTGTTATTGAGGACTATAATAATGCGGGTGTAAAAGCAGTTTTTGTCCAAAATAATAGTAAGGCTGATCCAAGTGTACGTGGGATCAATATTTTAGGTTCTGATCATATAGTAACCATTAGAAACGGGGTTGGTATAACAACTGAAGGAAAAAGTGGTAATCAAGGGTGTATTTTAAGTGCGGGTGAAAATATAACCATTATTAATGCAGGCACACTTAACGCGGCTATAGGTTATGCTGTTGAGGCACAAAGCGGTAAAAATGTGACAGTGAATAACCTACAGGGCGCCAGAATGGTTAATAATATAGGTGATAGCATTTTAATGCGGGCTAGTGGCTTTAAATTACAAAATGGTGGTTTAGCTGGGTATATAGGCGTAAGCAAAGATTTTCATTCAATCAGCAATGTTCTAGGTGGTCGAATTGAAGGTGGACAGAATAGAAATGGAATAGATATACAGTCTGATTCTGGTTCTATTACGGGTGGAACAAAAGATATTATCGCTATTGATAACCCAACAAGTGCAACAATAAGTAGCGCAGGCTTTTTTTCTCCAACCATTAATCTTTCTGGTAACGTTGTTTTAGGCGAAATAGGTGGCGTGCCTAGCATACGCAATCAAGGCCAAATCTTAAGTGCTAATAAAGCAGCAATTGGTACTATGTTTCCACAGGATACTCAGAATCTTCAGCTTCTGGGTGGGCTTTTGAATACAGGAACGATTAGTGCTAATAAGACGGCGATTGACTTATCTGCTTTTTCCAAAGGGGCATTCACTCAGGCTGGTGGTACAGTGACAGGGGACGTATTGCTTGCACAAGCAGATGGTGATGGTAAGGGTAATGTCTTTACTTTAGAAGCGGGTGCTATTACGGGTAATGTCACAGGTTCTAATGTGATGCCTAATATTTACACGTTGCGTGGTGGTGAAATTAGAGGGGTGTTCAGTGGTGGTCAAAAGGGTGA
>Ga0364914_10093_pt1 | contig 39183 bp, 33 predicted proteins | sample ExccelJu500001D3_3_FD_206954 | JGI IMG/M metagenome (GOLD analysis project Ga0364914, IMG submission 206954) | Enriched cells from Trout Bog Lake Hypolimnion, Wisconsin, USA - BchlTB.June25.5000.01.D3 | ecosystem: Environmental > Aquatic > Freshwater > Lake > Hypolimnion/Profundal zone | place... | reverse complement strand
TGTTCTTGAGATGCTCGACCACAAGAAAACAGGCTCGATTTTGGGCGTTCATGTTCGGCGAACTCGCCCAATTCATTCTGATAATGAATTATGACCATCCACCTGCTGATCACCATCGACACCGAGATCGATAAGTCAAGAAATTGGAGGGTATCCTCAACCCAAAGCTTTTCCTCAGTAACCGAGGGGATCCCGGACAAGCTGACCAAGCTATTTTCAATATACGGGGCCAGACCCACCTATCTTCTCTCGCCGGAGGTGATAAGGGACGACGATTGCTTGTCGATTCTCAAGAACCTCAATAACTGCGAGCTCGGAACACATCTGCATGGCGATCTGATCGAGCCGTTCGGCCATGAAGGACCGATGGCCAACATGCATACAAACAACATGCAGTCCTCTTACAACTACGAGATCGAAAGACAGAAGATGACGAACCTCACCTCCCTTTTCGCCACCCGATTCGGTCACAAACCGATCTCATTCCGTGCCGGGCGTTTTGCCGTAGGTCCGAACACGCTCAAAATTCTCGAGGAACTTCACTATAAAGTGGATTCCTCGGTCACTCCACACATCGACTGGAACAATAAGGAAGGTCGTGCCAACTTCTTAAACGCCCCGGACCAGCCCTACTATCCCAGGCAAAACGACCTTCTCGCCCCCAATGGCAGTGGGGTCCTGGAGGTCCCGGTCACTATCCTGAGGTCGGCGAATTGCAAGAAATGGCATGCCAAGGCTATCCATAGCATTTCCCGGAGGATCTATCCCCTCCAATGGTTGCGTCCATCGTACAACACTGGGGATGGCATGGTGGATGTCATGCGAAGAACGAGCGAGGTCTACGCGGACAAGAGGGACGTCACGCTGACCATGATGTTCCACTCCATGGAGGTCATGCCCGGTGCGTCACCATACGCCGCCAAGGAAGAAGATTGTCGGCGCATACTCGACCACATCGAGCAGGCCCTTACCCATGCCAAAGACAACGGGTTCCGTTTCTCCACCCTGGGTGAGATGCCGCGATACTTCAACAAACCCATCCGGAGCGTCGCCGAACACGACAAGGATGGCCAAGCGGTCCCGCTCAAGTGCAATTGAACGGTTTAGGTAATGTTTCAGGGTTCGAGGCAACGGTCTGAACTCCTGCGTTGATCATTTTCCTACCTTAACTACACGGGAACATACGATATGTTCAAAGTCGAGGTCTGATTCCAGAACTCCGATAGGTAAAGAATTCCGTTCCGGACATCGTACCCGGTGGTCATTACTCTTGAATTGTTCATGTTCTGGATGGTGCCAGATGACATCGATAGTGTTTGTTCCTTATCCTTTATCGTGATATCGTTGAGCGTTCTATTTTGCAGATCTATCGCTACGGTTATCGGAACGTTCCAGTATCCTTCCCTGGTTGGGTCTGGACGATCTATTGTGTAATTGCCGTTCGCTCCCGAAATGTTTAGGCTGCTGCGACCATAGATGTAGGATGCGATCTCCCCCTGGTTGGCCAGCCAATTCTCGCTGGAATAGTTTGTTTTTGGATCGACCAGCCAATACAAGAACAATGGAATTTTGATGGTTTTGAGGGGATGACCGTAAACCGTGACCACCCCGTGTCGGTTCGAGGCTGTGTCTACGATGTGCATCAGAGAGGACCAATTCTGAGCATTATCAGCACAGATCTGCCTGTCTATGTTCATCAGATCGAACGGGATCGTGGGTTGATAATTGCCCATGGAATACCAGCTACCCAACGACGTCGAATTGATATGATCCGCTCGTCCGTCTATGCGAATCCCGGCAATCTTCCACAGATCGATCAACATGGGAATCGTCGATTCATCCCCCGGATTCGCCATGCTGATGAAGGTTCTGCCCTTGCCCCCGTTGGCTGGATCATCCCATTTAGAGGCGAAAGGGTAGTGATCGATGAACTGCTTGCCCGCCTCCGATAGTTGGATCGCCCGACTGGCATTGATATACCGAGAAGATTGCCAATCATGAGGGTAATGCAAAGCCAGCTCTGAGTCGCTGGATAGGATCTGCTGCGCATTACCTCCGCCTCCTAACAAATATGCGACCGTTGGGATTCCGGTGATCCCGATGGAGGCATAGTAGCGGATCGCGTCTGACGCACCACCGCAATCATCGGTCCCCATGATCGAGGCCCACCCCCACCCGTTGAACCAGAATCCCACGATGGCATCCGTGGCATTTTGAACGCCTCGCGGCCACTCGTTCAGTATCGATGATTCTTTGAACGTGTTGGAATCGGCATTTGGCATAGGATTCGTTTTTGTGCCAGAGGCTGTTTCACGACCAACGATCGGCATGTACGCATAGGCTACAAGCAAGAGAACGACAACGACGACTATGGCAGCCTGGACGATCCGATTCCTTACTTCCATCGACTATCTATTTTGTAACAATTGGCCGTTCTTTAAACATTTCGTCCGTTCTCTAAACTTAAACTCCTCAACAAGTAATATCGCCGAACAAGAACAATCTCATCCAATTCGCTTCATCGATCGAACATCCGCGAGCATTCCCAATCTGATGACTGCGGCGATCTACCTACAGGACGTGAGAAGAACGGCAATTGGAGAGATGAGCGTCGAGATCCTGAATGAGAACTAAGCGTATCTCATCAATTCAATAAATGCGCGTGGATCACAATGGCGGTCATGATGGCCATTTTTCCATATTCCCTTGATCGTCATTACCATGTCTGGTAATGTCAGAAGGTGACAGATGAAACCTGCATTATTATAGTGAATTCAAAATTGATTTGAGCGAGTAAATCAAAAAACATATAAGCCCTCGTGGAATAGCCATCGCTTAGGGATGGTGCTAGACGACATGATCGAGTTCAGGCGCAGGATGGGGCCGTTCGTGATCAGCGAGATCTGGTTCAGCGAGGATGTCCACGACGTCGAGGACGTCAAAGCGGTTCAATTCAAGAACAGCTCTTTCTCAGGCGATAAGGAAGGATTTTTAAAAGAGATATCCACGACCTTGGTCTTGGACCTGACCAAGAGCATCGACGATATCTGGAACGGAATGAACAAGGACTGCCGCCGTCAGATCAATAAGGCGCAGAAAGACAATATCATCGTACGTTTCAATGAAAGATTCGATGAATTCTATAGGATGAACCAGGATTTCCGAACGCGCAGAAGACTGCCGGCTGCGTTCATATCTCCCGAGGAGATGCGTAAGAACTACTTTCTTGCAACGTACGAAAGTGATGGAAAGCTCATGGGCGGGCATCTTAGCATCAAGGACGGTCTTAGGATCAGACAACTTTATTCCTGCAATATGAAGGACCTGGAAAGCGGCATTTCCAAATCGGCATATGGACAGGGAAACAGGCTCGCCATATGGGAGATGATCAAATCTTTAAAAAAGGAAGGCCTGGTGGAGTTCGATTTTGGAGGATATGCCACAGGAAAACTCGGTGAGGAGCTGAAAGGGATCAACGAATTCAAGTTGAGCTTTGGGGGAACGGTCTGTGAGAAGTTCAGCTATTACAAGAGCTATTCCAGGTCGTTCAATGCCGGAAAATCCCTCTATCTGGGCGCCATAAGCGCTAAGGAGAAGACAAAAGCGTTCACGAGCAGATGGAACGAAAAGAGGCGTTCACAGGAGCAGGAGAAGAAATGCCCTTCGTGATGTGTGCCGCCAATCATGATTGTTGCACCTAAACATATCTTCAATTTTCTTACGATCAATGAGCCGCGGGACCTCGGCAGATCGCAGAATATGTTTAAACGAAAGTGGCCCGATCGGAAGGTCGTTTTGATGCACAACTGCTGGTCCTGATCTTTCCAATATCACGGCGGTCTGGGGGCGGTCTTATGTTCGAAAACAAGAAAACGGTAATGGTTCTCAGAGCTGCTTGTCCATTCTATTCCAGGCTCACTAGCGTTTGCGCTGATATGGGGCTCCCGGGCCTTGAGCCCGTATGATTCCTTGTCATGAATCCCGATGCTTATACTTTTCATTCATATTGTTCTCGGCACATCTTTGAGCTATTGAAGCGATCAAGTCCATCGACAGCCGAAATTGGTTATGATCCTGTTCTGCCGAGGAGCACAAATAGGCGACAAGGTCGAGGACGTCCACGAGCCTATGCGTAACAAGGGGTTCTTACATATGCCGGTGTTCGACGGCGATCGTTATCTAGGCCTGATGATCGTGAGATACTTGCTAGAACTCAGGAAACCGTATCAATCGCTCTTCGTGGAGGATACGATGGGAAGATATGCCTTGATGCCTAAAGTGTCGCCGCGGCGCTGTAATAATGTTGATTCGTCAATTTCCTACCGCCACGGTCGTTGATGGAGCAGACGAGGTCGTCGGGATCATCATCGGACGAATCTGGTCGGGCATAAGAAGAAAGGGACCTGATTGAAAAACAAAATAAGGTCAATCGAACAAGGTCGATTCATCAATGGCGCTGTCTTCAAACAAATGATCGATGGGGCAATCCTAATCATTGACCACTTCTGAGCCTAACCGGGTGTTCGGTGTCAGTGTTTCCTCCTGCGACCTCTGTTGTGATGACGGATATGTCAAGTGGACAAGACTTGAATCGTATACCCTTCAAGCTGGGGGGACTCTTGCCCGATCAGCCAGCCTGGTGCTGTTGTCTCGCATAGGAAATAGTCCCTTCCGCCATATGGAACGTACAAGCCATCATACCCGGTCAGGCACAAACCAACCATCATATGTCCGATGGCTACCCCAGACTTCTGCAGGTCTATGAGTACAACTCCGGCATCGATGGACGGTGCCCCCATCAGCGAAGCGTATAGGGCCGAGTGATCCTTGCAATCACCCACATGGTCCACAAGTGTTTCTACCGGATACCTGGGAAAGTTCATCGTTCCAGTGGTGTTCTCATCTGTACCGTATGGCACATTCTGGACGAAGGAAAGAACGAACTGGGCCGTGTCGTAACTATTGTTCTCGGCATCACTCTTTAGCAGTTCGGCGATCTGGTCAATGATGGCGTCGTTCTTTGTAACATACGAAGCATAATCATAGGTCTTGGGCTCGTCGGCGTAGTAACTGTATGTAGTTGCTGGTATGGTCACATTTAATCTCCAGACATTGCTGGAATAATATGGATACGTCCATGAATAGGAGACGGTGTAATTGCCTGAGTTGAGCTGTGTGCCGTTGCTTACGTTGCTCGTCGTCGAAGCTCCGGTCGTTATCGTATCAGACAGCATATAATCACCACCGACCGATGGCGCGGTGATTGTGAGTGAATATGTCACCGACCCGCCGGGCGAGATCGATTCCGGAAGGGACGGAGAGACAGAGTCGAGAGAGAATGGTGATGCGACCGATATCTCACTCACACTGTGAGACGATAGTTCGTCGTAGTTGCTTAGGGTGATCGTCTCAGAGAACTTATCACCCACAGAAGTATTAAGGTACCATGTCTGGCTTTGCGTCGAAGGTCCAAAAAAGTCATCATTTGTATTGTTGTATTTGATCGCCATATCCGATCCCTGTATCGCCACAACGTTATCGCTGTCCGCAGATCCAGTGGTTACCGTTATGGATAAAATATAATCCCCGCTGGTGGGCGGTGCTGTTATTGTTAGTGTATAAATGACCGTTCCGGCCGGCGAAATCTGGTTGAACTGCGAGGGAGAGATCGATTCAAGCGTAAACGGTGAGGCAACCGAAATTCCAGTGACGCTATGGGAAGACAGCAAAGCACTGTTTGTTATTGTGACCGTTTCTGTGAACGTTTGTCCCGTGGTCGTGTCGTAATTAGAACTCGAGCTTTGCGAGGTTGGACCGAAGTAACCTGATGTAGTGCCAGTATAATCGAAAAAAATATCCATTCCATTTATTGAAACGGCATTTCCAATGGTGTTCGCTCTATTGTCGGAATTGTTCCCAGAGGCGTCGGACGACGAATTGTCACCGATATCGATCGCCAATGCCGCGATCACGAGAACTATTACGAGGGCGACAGCCGCCACAATGATTTTTCCATTCCTTCGAATCGATCCGGGTCTGGGACGGGTCGGCGGCATCGGCGCATATTGCCGGGAAGGTTCAGCGAAGATCGTCCCAACCACAGGGATTGGTTGCCCGTTCTGATCGGTCCGTATCTTTTGAGCACCTCCATGAACCGGCGGGGCTAATCGCTCCCCACAAATGGCACAATGCCTCGCGCCATCATCGTTAGCGACCCCGCATCGTGTACAAAACACAAAAGATGCTCCGGTGTCGGCATTTTGTTTAAGGATATATTATGTTAATCTAATCCTTTCAAGAATAGAGGTCTGGCATTCCTCAGAACATGGATTGCTGTGTTTGGTGGGCCAACTCAGACTTGGAGCTGTGACGTCATGGATGGAGTAATTCCCTGCAGTCGTGCGAAGATGGGGCAGATTGATAGAGCATCATCACTGGGGCGGATCTAGTGGGAGACAAGAAGAATTAGAAGGCTCAAGTCATTAGTCAATTAGTCACTCCCCTTGTTCCTGGTCCGAACGGCCAATCCGCCGAGCTACGTGTATCAACGCCGTTCGGCACCCTCTACCGCGTTCTGCCGTCGTTCGCCGCATCGTTCAGGGCAGGTGTCGTGTCGACCTCGGAATGGCTGACGATGTAGAGAAAAGCATTGGCCAAAGAAATCTGGTTCTTGCTGATCATCTAGAGCTAACAAGATCAGGTTCTGACCGGACCATAAAGTCAATTAATATATAGGAATAATACAAGTTTAATGAGAAGGATCACACTCGAATCTCTCGAAGATTTTAAAGAATATCAGGAAGCCTGGGAGGGGCTTCGAAATGAGTGTGGAGCACCGATTTTCGCCTCCTACGACCTTGTCCATCTATGGCTGGACAATTACAAGTCGGTGGTCAAGCCCCATGTCGTGCTCGTCGAAGACAGAGGTGAGCTCATAGGCGTGGCACCTATGTTCACCAGTCATTCTCGGGTAATGGGCCTTCCGCTCAACTTCCTCGGCATGGCCGGCAATATGAACACTTTATTCGGCTACAGTCTGTACTGTGTCTTCGCCAGGCAAGACGACCCGGCGGCCGTAAGGGAAATGCTGAGCTCGATCAAGAGGACAAGGTGGAACATGCTGATCATGTCCAAAATGGAAACGAACCCCTCCACGCTAAGATTCCTGGATGGGCTAGCCCAGAAGGGAGGGAGCAACTCTTCATCATCAAACACTTCAATGGACCGTTCCTATGTTTTCCCGCTCGAGGGGAACATAGCTGCCGATTTTGGAAGAAGTACCCGTAGACACCTGCAAAACATGAGGAACAGACTGGAAAAAGAGGGAAGAATGGATTTCCGCCAGGTCAAGAGCGTCGAGGACGCAGAGAGGGCGATGAATCTCTACCTTTCAAATCACGAACAGCAATGGGAACACAGGAGTTCCCATCTCAATACAGCGCTTAACCGCCGATTACTAATAGAAATGGGGAAACTGGCGGTAAGGACAGGAAAAGGAGAGATCAATGAGCTATTGATCGATGGGGAGGTGGCCGGTCAGATGTTATGTTTCTTTGATGGCGATGTTTCCCGAGGCTTTCGGGTAGGTATGACGGATAAGTTCCGGGATTTCTCGCCGGGCAAACTGGCCATCATTCTGAACATGGAGGAACATAGAAAGAGGGGAATAAAAGCAATGGACCTCCTGCACGGGAATGAAGAATATAAACTGCCTATTACCAATATGGAGCACCCACTGGGTTCTGCGATGATGTGCAAAGGGACGTGGGGGGCACTATCCCGGCTCCGATCGTTCCCTCCGATGAGGTTCTTGGAGGATCGCCTGAAGCTACATGACCGTATAGAGGGACGCTTGCTCAAAAGTAAAGCATGGATGGACTTATAAACCAAGACCCGGTCTTGAACCTAGCAGTAAGAAAGCGGGAAAGGGCCGAGTTTACGCGGGACCCGCGGTCATACGGGCAGTTCTGGATTGGATCAAGAAGCACAGGAAGTTCGATCCAGGGAATCCGTTCTAACTTCACGAAGGCCAAGCCAGTCAAGTAACTCCGACAATGTGCTCGCCGCCGGACATACCGAACGAGCTAAGGTGGAATGTTGAGACACCAACCAGCGGTCGGGACCGTCCTGTTACCTAAACGGTTTCGGAAGTTTCTGGATTGCGAGCTAGTCTAACCGGGAACATCGTTTATTCGGGATCGTAAAGAAGAATGTGGCCCCTTTCCCCTCTTCTGACTCGACCCATATGCGGCCACCGTGACGCTCTACGATCTTCTTTGAAATGGCGAGACCTACACCTGTTCCAGGAATCTCGTCTCTAGTGTGTAGACGTTGGAACATCTGGAATATCTTTTCGGCATAATCCATGTTCAGACCAATTCCATTATCTTTGACTGAGAATACCCATTCACCGTCGCCCACGGAGACGGAGATATGGATCTTCGGCTGATCGGCATTGTTGTACTTTATCGCATTGCTTATGAGGTTCTGCATCAATTGCTGCATCTGGGTCCGGTCAGCGTAGATCGAAGGCATCGGGTCGACCTGTACATCGATCCTTTTCGCCTCGATCTGACTTCCAAGAACTTCCAGTGTTTCGGAGACCACTGCATCCATCTCAACCGGTAAGAACTCCTTATCCGCCGTTTCCACTCTTGAATAGGTCAAGATGTCGTCGATCAACTCGCGCATCCTCCTTCCCCCGTCCGCCGCGAAGCGAAGATATTCTCGTGCATCTGGGTCGAGAACCTCCTTGCTGCGCCGTTCCAGCAGTGAAAGATAACTGATCACCATGCGAAGAGGTTCCTGCAGGTCATGCGAGGCGATATATGCGAATTGCTGCAGTTCCTCATTCGAACGCCTGAGTTCTTCCTCAACCCTCTTACGATCCGTGACGTCCCTGGCCACGGCATAGATCATTCTTCCCTCAGGATACGACCGCCATTCGATCCACCGGTAGCTGCCGTCCTTGCACCGGAACCGGTTGATGAAGTTTAGTGTGACATCCTGATCTGATAGCATGGTCATCGCATTCAACGTCCCTTCCAGGTCATCTGGATGCACCAGTTCGAGGAACTGCTTTCCCTGAATCTCTTTCAGCGAGTAGCCTAGGACCCGCTCCCATTCTTTGTTCAGACGTCTGAATGTACCGTCTATATCGGTGATGCATACGAGGTCGAGATTGTTGGTGAAGAAATGGTCAAGCTCCTCGGTCTTTCTCCGAAGCGCTTCCTCCGCATGCATGCGTTCGGTTATGTCGATGATAAAGCCTTCCAGAGCGATCACCGTTCCTTCAGGGGAGAATACTCCCTCTCCCTGTTCCCATACCCACCTTATCTCTCCGGATGCCGTCCTCAGCTCGTAAGTAATTTTGAACGGTCTTCTATCCTTCAATGCTGATTGGACGTCTTCCCATACATGGACACGATGTTCCGGCAATATGAGCGTAGCAAGTGACGCGGGGGATAAACGGTTGTTCACTACGACCTCTTTCGATGAGAATCCGGTCAGGTTCTCACAACCCTCGCTCAAGAACTCCATTGTCCAATCGCGGTCGTTCTTGCAACGGTATGCCATCCCAGGAAGGTTGTTCATCAAGGTCAGAAGCCTTCTTTCACTCTCTGCCAAGTCGTTCTCGTTTTTCTTCCGTTCGGTTATGTCCTCGTAAGTCCCCAATACACCGATGATCCGCCCCGTCGGATCGCGCAATGGTAACTTACTTGTCCTTAGCCACCTAACCTTGCCATCTTTACCTACCTGTGGCTCCTCGAATTTCAACTTCGGTAGCCCACTGGCGATAACCGCACGGTCATCGGCCTGGTACATCTCGGTCGTTTCTTTCCAGGCCAACTCTATGTCGTTCTTTCCAACGATTTCCGTGGGGTCTGAGAGACCTGCATCTAAGGCAGTGTTCATGTTCGCCCCCAGATACTTGAGGTCTAGATCCTTCCAGAAAACTCTATCAGGTATGTTGTCTAGGACAAGCTGAAGCATGTTCTGAGAGGTCTTCATCTCTTCCTCTGCCAGCTTTCGTTTGGTGATGTCGGTAAAGAAACCCACCAAGGCAGGCCCATAATCGAGATCGACCATGGTAATGGAGAGGTGTACAGGGACCCGTGATCCATCCTTGCGCATGCCCATGAATTCCATTTCCTTCGAACCACGATGACCTTGGACATATGCATCGACCGTGCTCAAGACCCGCTCTCGGTCCTGATGGCAGATGTGGTCGTTTATCGGTCGTCCAAAGAGGTCGTTTTGGTCGGAATAGCCGAACATCTTTAAGAAATTAGGATTACCGTATATGACCCCACCATTCCTCGCTATGCCAATAGCCTCCGGCGCGTTCTCGATAATGGAGAATAGTCGCTGCTCGCCCGCTTTGATAGCTGTGTCCTTCATTTTAATATCCGTTAGATCGTGGTTCACCGCCACCAATAGCATCGACCCTCCCGATTTCTTTTTCAAATAATAAACCGAGGAAAGGATGCTAACCGGAGTTCCATCCCTTTTCTTCTGAATAACCTCGCCTTGCCATCGGCCTTTCTCATCAACGAACTTAGTGACATGCTCTAGGTCCGTTCCGAAGAACTCGGTTCTTAATGTTTCGACGATGGGCTTGCCGATTACCTCCTCCGCTTTGTAATCGTAGATGGATTCAGCGGCTTTGTTCCAGGTCCTGATCAGGCCACTTTCGTCTATGGAGATGAGGGCGTCGGATACGGAATCTATCATGTTAATGTAATGATCTAGCATATCGTCTGAACCATTCGATCTTGTAATGGATTGGCACCCCTCACTCTCATCTAATGTCATCCAATCCATCCTCCATATCGTCTATATTGAAGAAGTCCCGCCTTTACGGGAGTTTCTTCGGTTATTTTTCCTCAATCCTCGTCAAGATCATTATTGAATGGCCTTCCGGGGGCACAATTCATATTGTAGTTATTACAATAAAAATATGAGGACCCCGAATATCACATGCGAGTTATAATGTACGAAGGAGAATATAAGGAATTGGCCTCATGTGAATGAAGCCTAAATGACCGAGGCATGCTGCTCCTTCAGCACGGCTGGGTATTCATTACTGGAAAAGCCGGGAGGACTTCTACTGCGCGCAACAGACCATTTTCAAATCAAAAAAAGGTGGAAAGGAGACCGATGGGTCTCGTTGTTGAACTTTCTTCCACTGCTCACCTCTTCTTTCTCATGAACACCAAATAACCCCCGACCCCGAGCAGGGCGAGAATAACAATCACCACCATGGGGATCAACAGACCGTTGTTCGAACCCGAAGCGTTTGATGATGATATGGCCTCTAGGTTTAACGGGCCGAGATTTGTTGTCCTTCCGGCGGAGGTAGAGACACCGTTCAAGGTTATCTCTTGGAAGTCGGTCATGTTCGCAGTCAGCTTGTACGATCCTGCAGTAACATTATCGAACGCATAATGACCGTTGGCATCTGTTATGGTCGCCATGCCATTTCCCAGCGTAACCACGACGTTTGCCAACGGAGCTTCATTCATGTCCACTATAGTGCCTTCGATGACACCTTCGTCTTTTATCGTCGTAAATGCCCAAACGGAGGAGACGCTGTTCCCATGATCATCGTTTCCTGACACGGTAACCGAATATGTCGTGTTATACGCCAGGGATGAGGTGGGAGAGAAGGTCACATTGTTACCATTCCAGCTCAGTGGTTCATTCACACCATTGACGATCATGTTTACGGAACTCTCGTTCATCGCCCCAGAGAACTGGACGTTTATGTGAGCGTTGACACTTACAGAACTACCGGTCGGAGAAATGCCGGTCACGGTCGATGGTGTGGTCAATTCCACCTCGGTCAAGGCTTCCGAAGAGATGTCCGGGTCCTGAACAATGCTCTGCCCGTAAGGATAAGATATTCCGACAATGGCTGAGAAGCCATAGTACTGCTTGCCGCCGAACTGAACGTCAAACGGTATCATTTTGGTGACCTGGGAGGTGGCGTTATCGGTCTTGCCGTCGACGGTCACATTCTGTACCCATTCAAGCGTCCCGATCTTTGTGTTTTCCCCGCCGAACGTCAGCCTGGGAGTTTTCAAGGAGAAGGGACCGCTCAATGAAGATGTTCCGTTCAGAACCTTCGTACCAGCGGTCATCGTACCGTTGTCGCCGGTGGCCTGGATCATCTTCTGACATTCTGCCGAAGCCATTACTCCGGTGACTGCTGGCGGGATGTAGTTCTCCACCAAAGTGCTATACTCGGCCATGATCGTGGGGTTTTTATCCTTGGGGTCGGCGTTCCATCCGGTGATGTTCTTGTCCCACTTGACGTGATACGATGTGACGTTTCCGGAAACCGTGAGGTTGTTATCTTTCTGCAGCTTGTTGAACCGGTCATTGCCCAGCGGCCCTTTGGACATGGTTACGTTATACTGGGGGACGGACACGTTGTTGACATGATTCGTGGATGCCATGAGGTGGAAGGTCAGGGCGATGCTTTTGAGGACCTCGCCCTTGCTGTCATTGGCATATCTTAGTGGGGCATTGTAGGATAGGTTCGTTGCGGTCAGAGTGAAGCTCCAGGTTAGGTTACCGTTCTCCGTACTGTTCTGCCAGTTGCTGGCGGTCCAGGCGGTGTTGAGGTTGACACCCTTATAGATTTGTTGTTGTCCCAGTCCCAGTATGTCGGCCATCGTGTTGCCAATTGCGGGTGTATAGTTCAGCACCCCGTTACTGTTAGAATCGTTATATTCGATCAGCCGGTCCAGCTTGACCGCGTACAGTGTGTATATTTTCAACGGTTTCTGGGCCAGAACGGTCCCGTTGGGTTCGTTGACATTTATGGAGCCCAAGTATCTGGAGATGTACGATACAAAGTAGATGTTGTTAGGAGTTTGATTCGTTCCCCACAGGATGCCGAAAGCGGCGTCAGAACCGAACTTGACGTAGAAGTGATCTCCCCCGCCCAGGTCGGTCGTTGTCCCGACCTCGGTGGTGATCTTGGAGTTCTGGCTCACGGAAATTGGTGAAGCCTCGGCGGACGGGACAGCAAACGTCATGACCAACATCATTAATATCGTCAATATCGAAGCAGACATTATGGCAACGTTTCTTTTCAAGATGGATCCCCTTAGCTTAGGGAGCCGAATTTGATGTATTTGAACCAGCCCAGCAGATTTACATCTACCGTAATAAAGTCAATCGGATTTCGAGCTAATGGCTAACGCTAATCTTCACGGTCGGATGCCTATGGCACCGTGTCATCTCCTGGATGTTGTCCAGGAAAAGATCATGAAGGTCGATAGCAGGATTGAGGATGTGGCGAATAAGGATTACGACATCGGACAGTGAAGACAATTCCTTGCGTAGGTTATGTGTGGCCACGACGATCAAGGCGGGTATCGGAGAGGTCGGCCGTTTCGATTCCTCTGACGCCTTGGCTTCGTATTCTGACCCGGCTAAGTCGGTCCGGCAATCTGGGGAGGAGTAAAGGTCATGTATAGGATGTCCAAACAAGGCAATCTCATTTATGGTATATGCTCACCGAGGTGGTGCACATGTATGTGATGCATTGCGGAGAATCTCGATCCATCGCTTTCTTCCATCCCAGACCATCCTCATTCAGAACCTCGGCATTCTGTCTAACGCCTTTCACCTAGCATCGTTGTTGACATGCAAATAGATCGCCATCACCATCCTGGTTAACATCAAATCGCCTCAGTTTTGCGATGGATTTGGTAAATACCATACCATGAAATAACCGGAGAACCCAACAAGCATCGAAAATAAGAATCAGGTGGCCTGTTTGCAGGGCCGTTTGATCATTTTCGAGGGATTCTTATGAGCAAGCAAGAAATATTGAACCTGTTAAATCATGCGCTTGAACTGGAGCACGCCGCAAATATTCAATACCTCAGTCATGCGGAGATCGTGGACGGAGAAGGAGCAGAAGCGATAATCGCCAGATTGAAAGAGATAGCTGGTGACGAAAAGGACCATGCGGAGAAGTTCAGAACCCTGATAGGCGCCCTCGGCGGTGTGCCGAGCATGGGAATCGCCCCGACCTATACCGCTACCAGCGTAAAGGAGATCTTGGAAGTGAACCTGAAGGGCGAGAAGGAAGCGGTTGACACCTACAGGAAGATCTTAGAGAAGTTGAGGACCGAGAAGATTCCTTATTACGACCACCTTCTGGAGCATGAGATCAGGCACATCCTGACGGAAGAACAGGAGCACATAACTGAAATCGAGCTTCTGATGAAGACCTCTGGAAACAGCTATTGATGCAGATCAGAAACCATCCGGTGAACGGTCTGGAGACCGTTCCCTTTCATCATTTCATAGGACGAACATTGGATTATAGCATTCGCTTGGGGAATGAAGAACCGATTTTCATTAGAATCGTTAAGCAAGGTCGCTATTATAGCAATGCTATAATCCCCATCAGACCGCCGATCGCGATGAACGCGGCCATGGTCCAGAACGCCGTCTGCCATCGACGGTCGTACTGATACCCATTCATGACGTCCGCCCGCGAGACCAGCTTCCCAAGCAGGTAAAGGGAAGGCAGTACGATGATGGTGAATATGACCATCAGACCGAGCATCAGCGTTACGTAGTTGGAAGAGATCATGACCAGAATGACGGCAGGAAGGCTCTCCAGCGAATAGATGATCAGGAAGGCCCTCCTGGACCTGGTGTTGAGCGCTTCGAGCACTCCCCAGGCCGATCCCATCGAGATCACAACGAGGGCCAGGAAGCCGGCCGAGATGAACCCGACCCCCATTAGGAGGGACGCGTTCCCGCCGAACACCGCCAAGGCTTTCGGAAGGTCCGACAGGCCGAGGCCGCCGGAACTGGTGAGGTTCAGACCAACCAGCACAGTGATGACCATGAGGACCTCCGACACGACCGCACCCAGCAGCGTTTCGATCCGTTCAGCCTTCATCGCTTCCGGCCGCTTCAATCTTCTGGCATTGGCACCCGATTGGAAGTATAGCATCCAGGGCATGATCACGGCCCCGATGCTCGCGGCCATCAGATAATCGTACGACGAATTGCCGTAAGGCTGGAAAGGTGACAGACCGATGGAGAACACTTCCTTGGCGTTGAACGGGAACACGAACAGCGTTAGCACAAATCCAGCAACAAGCAACAGGCTCAACGGGAGGAGTACCGCCTCCGCTCTGGCATATTGTCTTCCCACGACGATGAACGTGTGAACGAGATAGGCTATGACCAGCCCCGGCGCCACAGGCAGGCCGAGGAGATAGAGGCCGAGACCTATACCCGCATATTCGGCGACGTACTCAAGGAAGTCCCCCACTGCCATGGGCAACGCCGCAGCGATCGCGACCTTCTTCCCGAAATATTTGCGTGTGGCCTGGCCCAGGCCCAGACCGGAGGCGATCCCCAAACGACCGGCAGCGTCCTGGATGAAGAACAGGGGGATGATCAACAGAACAAATATGAAGATCATCCTGTAGCCCCATTCGGACCCGGCCTGCAGCCCGGTCACGATCGAGGCGATGTCCACGTCCGCTATCATGACCAGCCAGGCCGGGCCAAAATTCTTTAACAGTTCGCCAATCGAGAACTTAATCGAATCACCTCCTTTGGTTATGCCGGTTTAACGAATATGTTGTCAGCCTGGTTGCTGGTGATGGACAGGGTTTTGTTTCTCACAATAATACCTATCGGTCCATCACCGGGGGGCCTATGGACCAGTTTGACACAGGCATTCAAAGTAAGGCCTAGATCAGACAGCCTTTCCACGACCTTCTGGTCCCCTCTGATGAAAGCGATCTCCCCCTCCTGGTCTGATTCCAGATCGGTGACCGGTATTATCTTATGTTCACCAGCGGTCCTGATGAACCCAGAAGCGTTGGTCGCTTCGCAACGCGAACAGGTTTCTAGCGGCTTATCGCAAGGACCTATGGGTTTACCGTGAGGGGAACGTGACGGTGCTTCCAGCCATCGGCAAAGTGCGTTCGCCGTCTCTTCTGACATGTAGTGCTCCATCCTGCATGCCTCGCTATGGACCTTGTCAGGGTCGATCTTTAGAACGTCGGCTAGGAAGACTTCCAGCAAACGGTGCCTTCGCTTGAGGTGGGTAACGACCGCCAATCCCTTGGCCGTAAGACTCGCCCCGAGATACGGCCCATAGTCGACCAGACCCTTTGCGGCCAGGTTTTGAACATACTCGGTGACGCTTGCCGGTGAGACATGAAGTTTGTTTGCGATAGCCGTGGTCTTGGCCACTCCCTCCGTGCCAGCGAGGTCGAAGATGGCCTCCAGGTACTCTTCCAGCTGTTCCTGTGACATTGACCCACGAAGCTGGTTTAGGGTAACCTAATATTTTAAGGTTTAGGATTCCCTAAATAATTTGTTTAGACGGTCATAAAATAAAGGTAGACACATATCGGAACACAAGGAGTCAGTGAGATGGCAAAGATCAACGATAAAACAAACATGAACCAAGCAGCTTCGATAAAAAATAAGAAAAAGAGGATAAGCCCAGAAAAGGCTTCAATGATCATATTGTTTGGAATAATAGGAATATTATTTGTGACAACTGTGTACCTATTCATTAAAAGCGGTACAAGATGGTGATGAACACAAACAGTTCTTAGGCCCTGATCTAATAGCAATCACGGACAGCTGATCCGGTCCACCGGGGTCATTTGCCATTGAATCGAGTCCGTCCAGGCAATCTCTATTCGATTCGATCAAATGATAAACTAACAAACTTCTATGTTGAACGGACCTATTCGGCCTCTTTTGTTCCTTTTCTCACCAAAAAGTATGGTATTGGAGAGTTTCTTTTCTCTTGTGCCCGACCAGGTCCGCACCTGCGATGATGCCGACGATCTTGCCTCTCCCATCCTCGACTGTCACCGCATCAATTGACGAATCAGCCTTATTACAGCGTCGTAGGACGTCGTCTTGGGCACGATAGGCAAAAATCCTAGGGCATCCTCGACAAAGAGCGTCTGATAGGGTTTCCGCAGCTTTGCGAGAATGCATTCTCCAAGATGCCCTTTTCTTCAAATCTCATCGTTATCATCTCAGAATTAACGTCTCAAAGAAATCTGCTCGGATAGAGCCTGAGACTAGGCGTGAAGAACGTATGTCTCGAATTTCCCATCTTGGTTAAATATCTAACAAGTTAGTACAATTTGTAATATTTTACAGCGGAGATGTGGAGTAGATCGAAAATCATCATGTGGAGGAAAGGGGGAATTGAAATGAAGTTAATGGGTAGAGATTTTAGTATGCATGTAATGATATTGGGCGTCCTGGGAATTATCCTTGTGATTGCGGGAATCGCAGTCGCTACCATTCATAGCTCTCTGCGTGGCTCGGGACTGGGAACTGCATTTCTAGTATTGGGCTTCATCCTGTTGATCATTGGTGCTTGGAGATTTTTTTCAAAGCCAACGAAATGAGTCTTATTTTAAACACATTCATTTTTTCTTTATTGCAATGCAGCGGGCGCATTGGTCATTGATGTTGGAGCTTCCCCTTTATGACGAATGGGTCTGTCATGCGATTAAGACCATGGCTGGGGTCAAAGGCATCTCGAGGTGAAATGGACCAGTAATTATTTAGTTCAATATAACAAAGAGCTGGACATTCCTATTTCTTGAAATAAGAAATCGTCTAGCTTGCGAGAAAAATAGACCTGTTATATGGTCTAATAAACTCTCTTGACCGGGCTCTGGGTGGACCTTTATGGTAAACAAGAAGTGGCAAGGGCAAACGAAAACGACCTGTCTAATTCCTGTCGTGGCAATAGCGGTTCCCGAATGAACGTTGACCTCCTTCCCCCATCCCTCGCAGATTATCGTGATGTGGAGGCCTTGGCCCTCGAGGACCACTACGTTGAGGGCACAGCACTTCGGGTAGGGGATCTCGCCCAGGGTCTTGTCATGTTCGAACGAACTCACGGTCGAGGAGATAAGGTCGATCGGGAGAGGTAGGCGAAAGTGCATGCTGGCGCTTCTTTGCATTGGATAATATAGTTTGAACTATAATTCTGGACACGGGATTCTTAAGGGGGATTCGATGGTCAGCGAAGCATTACGCAAATGGATGAGGATCGCTGGTTTCCTACCGGTGTTTGTCCTAGCCTCCTTAATATTTATATTGGTTGTCACCGGATATAGTGGATTCCTTTTTGAACCCCAGGGCCTGGCTTTAGTGCTTCATTTCGTGCTAGTCTTCTGTGTAAGCTTACTGCTCGCATTCGTTTCGTCAAGGGCTTATCTGAAATCGGGTTCCACGATCATCCTGTTGATCGGAATAGCAGCAATAACCAACGGGGTCCTTTTGTTGGTGGCCCAATGGGGCATTACTCCGGGTCTCGGGGTTGCCCTGACCGCAAATGAGGCCGTAACGATTGCCAATGTCGGATTTCTTCTGACCTCTCTCTTCATATTGGCCAGTGGGATACAATTGATAATACCGCGTCTGAACTTTGGTATAGTTTCGTCAAGAAAGCTCGTTCTCTGGGCTTTCTATGGCGGTGCTATTCTATTGATCGCCATGGTGATCTTTTCATCTATATCGGGATTCTTTCCACTCTTCTTTTCCAGCAGCGGCCCAACGGCTCTGAGGCAAGCGGTCCTCGGGATCGCAGCGTTCATTGCCGTTATCAGCTGTGTCATGTATGGCATTGCTTATCTGAGGACGCGATCGCCGATCTTATACTGGTATACCCTCGGCCTCATTTCCTTCGTTATCTCGCTGTTAGGGACCGCATATACGATAAAGATCGGAGACCCGATAAACTGGTGCGGGAGAGTGGGACTCTATCTTACCGGTTTCTTCTTCATCATGGCTGTCATGGCCCCCGGATCTGGACAGGGATTTGAAGCCAGTGTTTCGAATCGCTGGGCTTATGCCTTCAGGAACGACCGAAAGAGACTTGCCTCACTGTTCGCCAATATGAGGAACGGCGTCCTCTACGGCAAACTAGTCATGGACGATAACGGAAAACCGATCGACCTCGTCTATCTGGATATGAACGATGCCTACGAGGCAATCCTCGAATCCAAGAAAGAGAACTTCTTGGGCAAGAGGGTGACCGAGGCGTTACCCAGTCTATTCGATCGATTACCAAATTGGCTAGGTCCATACGTACAGGCAGCGATAAAGGGAGAGACGGTCCACTATGAAAGGTCGTGGCCCTACTCGGGCAAGTGGTATTACATCACGATCTACAGCCCCGAGAAGGGCTATTTCGTGGCGATCAACGAGGACATCACCGAAAGGAGGAAGGCGCAGGAAGAGCTGGCAGAAAGCCAGCAAAAGGAAAAGGCACGTCGAGAGGAGCTCGAGGCCATTATGGACGCGGTTCCTGCGACCATCTGGATCTCACATGACGCTGCAGGCACCGACATGATCGGCAATAAGGCGGTACAGGAACTGCTCGGTTTACCGCCCGAGGCCAATGTATCAGAAAGCGCTCCGCACCACCAAAGACCGCAGCACTTCCTTGCCTACCGTGATGATAACTTGATCCCTACGGAAGAACTGCCCATGCAAATGGCCGGACGCACAGGCCGGCCGGTGCTAGGCACCGAGTTCGAGTTCAGATTCGATGATGGACGTTCGGTTTGGGTATATGGAAATGTTGTGCCATTAAAAAATGAGGATGGTTCGACCAGAGGAGCCATCGGCGCATTCGTGGACATATCCGAGCGGAAGAATGCGGAGGAGGAGCTGAAACGATCAAATGCCGAACTGCAGCAGTTTGCTTATCTGGCATCACACGACCTTCAGGAACCGCTGCGGATGGTCCTCGGTTATCTTTCCCTGCTTGAGAGGAAATACAAGGGTGAGCTCGATACCCAGGCCAAGGAGTACATCAATCATGCAGTCGATGGCGGGACGAGAATGCGACGTCTGATCGACGATCTGCTGGCATACTCAAGGGTCGAGGCAAGCGCTAAATCATCGGCACCAGTGGATATGAAGGAGATCGTGGAAGACACGATCAAAGTGCTCAAGACCTCAATCGATGAGAGCAAGGCGGACGTCTACATCGAACCGCTGCCGACCGTGATGGCGGATGGTTTGCAGATGCAGCTGGTCATGCAGAACCTCATTTCCAACGCCATCAAATTCCATGGAACGAAACGACCGATGGTGCACATATCGGCAAAAGAGGGAGCAAAGGAGTGGACCTTCTCAGTCAAGGACAATGGCATCGGGTTAAACGTCGAGTATGCAGACAAGATATTCCAGATGTTCCAACGCCTTCATACAACGGAACAGTATCCAGGGACAGGGGTCGGCCTTGCGATTGTAAAGAAGATAATCGACCGCCATGGTGGTCGTATCTGGGTCGAGTCTGAGGAAGGTAAGGGGGCAACGTTCTTTTTCACAATTCCAAAATCTGGGGGGGGGCGCGTGAGTTTCAACCCTAACCCCGATTTAGCCATTGTATGGGAACCGGACCGATGTTGATTGAGAGATGGCAGAAAATGAGCCGGGCATTGCTCGGTGTGTCTTCAACCGATTCAATTCCTGCCATAGGTGAGAGCATCAGCTCCACCAACTAGCAAAAGCGAATGTTCCATCTAATATGTCCGCTCTGCAAAGGCATAGATTCCGATCGGTATTGACAGGGTCGGACACCTGCCCTGAGCGATGCGGCGAGTGTGGCAGCATGTGACAGAGGCTGTCTAATGGCGTTGACGAGGAGCTCGGCGGATTGGCAGTTCGGACCAGGAACAAAAAGAGAGGCTAATTGGTCAGCGACTAAGTCTGCTGTTTCTTCTTGTGCCCGACCAGATCTGCCCCGGTGATGATTCCGACAACATTGCTGGATCTATCTACAACCATAATTGCAGGAAATTGACGAATTAGCATTATTACAGCGTCGTAGGACGTTGTTTTGGGCACGAGGGGCACATCTTTCCAAGGCGTCCTCGACAAGAAGCGTGTGATAGGGTTTCCTGAGTTCTAATAACCGTCTCTCGGTCATCGGGCCGACACAACGATTTCCGTCGGACCTGCTTTAACGAAGCCGGGTCAATTTAGACACCGGGTTAGAACCGAACGCACCAGCGGTCTATCTCTGTAAAGTGGTTTCAATGTTCCGTTTGAGATATTAAACCTCGCTAACTTTCGTCGCCATTGTGCATGGCAATCTGGCGATCAGCATTTATCCGCTTCAGCCAGCTTGATGCCAGTTTGCGGCAGGGTCATAACGAACTTGGCCCCTTTCCCCGGTTCCCCTTCCTCGGAGATGGTAATACCCGTGATCGAAAGTATCTCGCTTGATAGAAATAGGCCGAGGCCATGATCTCTACCGAATCCCTTTGTGAATAGTTTCTCTTTCATATCCATCGGTATCCCTTCACCGTCATCCTCGCATCTGATGGAATGAACTCCTTCTTGTTCTTCCAAGTAGAAGCGGATAGTGGAGACCTTTTTACCGTGTCGAACCGAGTTATTCATCAGGTTCTGAATAACCTTGAAAAACATAGGATCAGCCATGATCTCGATTCCGGCCGGAACATCGTTCAGCACAATAATCTGTCCTATATTGACCTCTTTAGTGCATTTGTCTAGCAATGTCCTGACGTCCTGCCAAATAGGGGCCTTTATCCCAACATTCTCGTACTCCTTGGTGAATTTGACCATGGCGGATATCCGTTCCGATGCGGCCTCGGCTTTCTTGAGATGCTGATTGGAAGAATGGTCTGGATTATTTTGCCCCAGCAGGGATAAGTACCCTGACAAGGCCATCAGTTGGTTGTCAATGTCATGCCTTGTGATGCTGCCCATGACCTTTAGTTTTCTATTCGCTTCCCTCAGTTCACACTCTATTTGGTGGCGCTCGGTCAGGTCCCTACAGACAAAGACCAGCCCGGTAGGTTTTTCTTCCTTGTCACGTAAAACATCACCATTGACCTCGTAAGAAATTTGTCTTCCATTTTTCATGACAAGTTTGTACTCAGCCGGACGGGGCTTGCCTTCGAACATCCTGTGGATGTTGTCGATGGCTTTGTCCTGGTCCTCCGTAGCGATGAAGGAAAACAGACTATGTCCGATGAGCTCATCCATAGCATAACCGCTTTGTGCAGGTGTTGGGTCATTAACCAGCAGGATGTCCCCCTTCATATCGGCCATAATGACGAAGTCCGGAATCGTGGCCAGTACCCTTAGATGACGTTGCTCGCTCTCTTTTGATTCCTTTTCTATCCCCCTGCTGTAGGTTACGTCGTGAATTATCGAATATAATAACGGCTTTCCGCCGACGACGATGGGACTAGAATAAACCTCTAAATCTCGGACCTCTCCGTTAGCCATTCTGTGTCGGAAATCGAATTTCCTTTTTTCGCCGAGAACTGACCGCTCCATTTCCTTCTTCACATCCTCCGGGCTTAGGATGTTGATCTGGGAGATATTCAGCGTTAAGAAGTCGCTCCTCTCGTAACCATAGTACTCGCAGGCCGTTTGGTTGACGTCGGCGATATACCCCGTGGCGGGGTCGACAAGGAACATGGGTGCGGAATTATCCTGAAACAAACTGCGATAGCGGGCCTCGCTTTCTCTGAGAGCGTCCTCGGCCATTTTTCTATTAGTGCTGTCCCTGAACGTCCAGGTTCTCCCGTAATATTTGCCGTCCTTACCGAGAACAGGTGCGGAATATCTATCCAAAATCATCCCGTTTTTGAATTCGATCTCGTCACAGCCTGTCTCATTTGGGTTCTCATTGAGATATTTGACTTTCTCTATAAATAGCTCGGGGTGCTTGGTCAAACTCATGACATGCTCCAGAAGGAGATTGTCATCCTCGTTATCCATGATGGACTGAGGAACATTGAATAATTCGGCGATTTTCTGATTTACGAGTATCCTTTTGAAATTTTCATCCATCACTAGGATACCATCGATAGAGGAACCAACATGCGCCTCGAACAAAGCTGTCTTCTGTCGTAGCGCATCCTCCGTCCGCTTCCAATCGGTTACGTCGATCCCCACCCCCATAAAATAGGAACTGTCCTTGAGATCCAGTCTTTTCGCTGTTAAGAGATAGGGGACTTCTCGGCCATCTTTCATGACAAGCGGTGCCTCCATAACAGCTTGTCCTTCCGCCATGACTCTGTCGATTGCGGCCAATACCTTGGTCTCGTTCTCAGCCCGATGCCAATCAAGGACATGCTTTCCGAACATCTCCTCTTCGGTGTAACCACTCACCTCCTGGTGGTTCTTGTTCCAGTTCACCAAGCATAGGGTCTGGGCATCATACATATAGAAGATTCCCGGAAGACTTTCCAACAGTGTCTCTAAGAGAGATGTCTCCCGTCTCAGTTCGTCCTGACCTTGGATGATGGTGTCCAAATGCTTGAGCATCTCCTCTTTCGCAGCCAACAGCTGTTCATTGACCAACTTTTGTTCATCGTTTTTAATTTCAAGCCCTTCCTCGACCTTTTTACGTTCTTCCCTGGTACGCAGCGCTACAATACCAAATGCAAGGTCTCCTGCCATCTCCTCAAGCAGGACCAACTCATCCTCTGTGAATCCATTTATCTCGCCAGAGTAGAGTATGAACGTGCCAAAGGCGGTTCCTGAGTCCAATAAAGGTATGGCAATGCATGACCTGTAATCATTCTTGACAGCCAATTCCCGCCACGGGTCCATACGTGGATCGTTGGCCATGTTCTGGATGAAACATGTTTTTCCGGTCTTGATGGACATCCCGATAGGTCCCATTCTTCTTTCATCTTCACCCCAGGTCGCTTTGACCTGAGCGACATACCCATCATCCTGACCTCTCCAGGCAACTGGACGTACTGAATACCCCTCGGTATGCTCGACCATTCCGATCCAGGCCTGACGATAACCCGCAATATCGCAGACGATACGACAGACCTCGTAAAGGAGTTCTTTTTCAGTTTGTGCCTTTACCAACGCCCGATTGCATTCTTTTATCGCAACAAGCTCCCGGTTTAGTCGCCCCAGGTGGATTTCAGATACTTTCCGATCGGTGATATCTTTTGCAATTATCTGGAATGCATCACACGTACCTTCTTTTAGGACGGCAGTTGCCCGCCCTTCTACCCTTATCGCCTTTCCATCTCTAAGATGGAGTTGAGATACATATGCCGGAGCGGATTCTCCTTTGGCTTTTGCAATCAGGGATTGCTGAAAATGGGCAACATCGTCCTGGCTGAAAACATCTAGGTCCAAAATTGTTGCCCCGATTATTTCCTCTTTGCCCATTTGCAACATTTTTGTAGTGGATTCATTACAATTCAGAATCCTTCCTTGGTTACTAATTAAAATGACTGAATCCGGATTATTCTCGAATAGGGTACGGAATTCTAACTCACTCGCTAGAAGGGCTGCCTCCGCTTGATGTCGCTTTACTAATGAGGTTATTCGATGCCCAAGCTCCGCATATTGTGGTGCCGGTTGGCCTCCCTTTTGCAGATATGAATCAGCTCCACTGTTGAGGGCTTCGATGACCACCTCTTCCCTGCCTTTGCCAGTAAAGAGGATGAATGGTGTCCTATTGCCCTCAGATCGAATTGATTTAAGAAACTGTATTCCATCCTCACCTGGCATCTGATAATCGGAAATGATCGCATCATAGTGATTCTCGGATAACGCCTTCTTAGCCTCTGTTACAGACAAAAAAGTATCAACTTTCAGCTCCCCGGACATCTCCAAGAAAGCCTTAGTCAGAGCGCCAAGGTCAACTTCGTCATCAACGACAAGAATTCTTAGGGAGGGAGACGCCAACGATATCGATTTTCCGGAGGGTTTTACGGTATATATGGGCTCGCATTTAAGAATCAAACGATGCCTCTCAGTGTAATTATACCCACCGTAATTAATGGTAATTAGACAACAAATACATCATAAAAATTACAAATGAAGCACAACTTGGGACAAGATCCCTCATATTCGTACATCCCTAGGATATACGAATTTGGGGCGGTTCTGCACCTTTTTATCACAAGACCTTCAGTCTTGTGCACATTTACGGGACAAGACCAGGCATTTTTTCCGAAAAAACGAGTATAATAATCATTTCATCGTAATAAGCTGTACATACAGAGAGCCAGATAAGATCTAGAGCGTCGAGAAAAGACCCTCGATCTGATGCATGTTTATCTCTTATAAGATGAGAAATAACCATATCTGGCTATGTATAAGTCTTGAGGTATTTTGATAGAAATTGCCAATGTTTGCGGCGCTAGCTTAGTGTTACTCAATGTGCCAGGATTGCCATAATTATGGCTTTACTAACCATTAAAAACAATTTGATGGACTAGATATCGGGTTTGAATCCTCGGTCATTCTTAGCTCTAGTAAGACGGAGTCTAGTGACCTGTATTTTCAGATAGTCGTTGAATTTGTTGATACTTTAGACTAGGATTTGAGATGGTTGGCAATCACGATGGATAGATCAATGGGCGTTTTCAATTCTATATTTAATAAATAGAGTGGTTTGAAATATTATTTTCAGTTGTGTTCCATTGACAAGGAGCGAGCATGTCAGATAATGCAATAATGGATCGGGAAAAAGCCCGACTGAAATACAAACCCGATCAAATCAAATGGCTCTTGATCGCCGAAGCGCCACCCAATGCCACCGACAGATATTTCTATTTCGACTATGTGTTTGATAAAGATGTCCTTTTTGTTGAATTAATGAAAATACTTTGTGAGAATGATAACCTGGATGTTGCATACTTACGCCAGTGTAAACCATTATTATTACGTCAGTTCCAGAAAGATGGGTTCTTTCTAGTGGATTCTGTCGATGAACCAATGCCAGAAGACTCCAAAGGCCAAAAGAGACGAAGAATTATCAAAGCAAACAGTCTTCAATTAATAGATCGAATAAAACCACTCATCGATAAGGAAACCAGAATCATTCTAATCAAATCCACGGTATTCGAATTGTATCCTGTTCTTATACAAAACGGATTCAATGTTATTAACAAAGGAGCGATTGAATTCCCCCTATACCAACACAGAGTGAAATTCAAAGAAAAAATAATGGAATTGTTGGAGCAATATTTTGAGGAAAAGGAAAAACGAAAGAAAGAAGGCCAAGAATCAGAGTCATCTGAAAAAACCGATCCACTTAGATACATAGTGGTAGACGGCAGTAATGTTGCAAACGATGGTCTGAAAGATGGGCCCAGCGTAGGCAACATCATTCTGGCATACGAACAACTAAAGGGAAAGTATGGCTGCCAAGAAGTGTATATGGTGATTGGCCCTGGCCAAATTCATATGATAAGAAACAAGGAAGAAGAATACAAACGACTTAGGGCATTTTTCACAGGAGAACTGAGTAAGTACCTGATTGAATCACCCGGAGGAGATAATGATGATAAGTTCGTTATCCAACTGGCCTTCGATGTCGACTTTAACATTCTTTCCAATGACCAGTTCAGAGATCATATAAAGCAACACCCAGAGTTGGCAGACAAACTAAAATCAAAATTGTTGAAGTTTAAGATCGCTAATGGGCAATTGGTTGTCCCCGGACTCGGCAATTTTGCGAAGTGATAATAATGCCTCAATGCTTCGAAACTTTCCTTCTCAAGTAGGGTCCATATTCATCAAGAACTGACCAATCCATGCAAATTACCGTCATCGGTTTGTGATAAGACTCGTCGTATTCGAACATCTTACAAAATATTTACTCTCATTATAATAAATACACAATCCTTTTTGTTATCAAGGCGGATAGCCGATGACATGAATCTAAATGACGACGGAAATAGAGAAAATTCTGTAATCACAAAAATAAAAGATAAGATTCCAGATATCTTCATTTTCAAATTGAGAAGCCGTCCATCTGAACAGATCATTGCTGAATGGATCGATGAAAATATTGATTCCTTTTTATCATCTATTCCCAAAACAGATTCCAAAATAGTGTATTTAACAGATCTCTACTGTCAAGTAGAAAATGAAGAACTCGCTGAGTATCAGGACAAGGTAATCGCAGTAGAGATCGGTTTTTATTATAATAGAATTTATCATTTCTTTAAGCAAAAGAGCAGCTGGTATGATGAATTCGAGACCGAGGTAGAACTGCAAGAAAGAAAAGAAGAAGAAATCATTGATAGACTCTTGGATATGGACGAGGGGAAGAAAAAGGAAATTGTTGCTAATTTTGATAAACTAGTTGCTTCCGGAGAGATGGTTGATGGTCGCAACGATTTTTATGGTTATTTAGTTAATTTTGAATCCTTTCCTAGCTTTATCGAAATGAGCACATTAGAGATGAGAAATCTAGATGTGACAGATAAAATGGAAGAATTGTTGGAGCTAGCATCAGATCTGTTCGTTTCAGTGACGGTTCGTAACGCTGAACAAGAGGAAAAGAGGCTTTTGTCTCTTGTTGAGAATTGCATAGTTTGGGCAAAGAAGCGGAGTATTTCAACTATGTCGCAGGGAGACATTTCGGTTTTCTTGGATATGAAAAAGGAAATGCTTTCCCCGGATGTTAGAAAGCGATTATTGAATATGGTCAAGTGTGAAATGAAATCAAGAAAAGGAAGCGGGGAATTCAAATTTTAATAAGCCATATTTCAGACATAAACCATTTTACCACCATTTATTTGACAATTGTTGTGATTTCAACTTTGGAAAAGATCGATCGTATTCGTACACCCAATGGATGTACGAATTTTCATTCAATCGTCACAAGACCCTCAGTCTTGTGAAGTGTTGCGGGACAAGACTGACGTTTTACGAAAAATCTAGTATATAAGCATTTCATCGAAATAAACTGTACATACAGAGAGCCAGATAAGATCTAGAGCGTCGAGAAAAGACCCTCGATCTGATGCAGGATATGTCTCTTATTTTGGTGGAAAAACCAAGTCTGGCTATCGCTATCCTCGTTACTGTTTTATCAATTCGATTGCTAAATGAGTCACTAGATTAGTATTATTTGATGAGCCAGGATTATCAAAACTAAGACTTAAATGACCATCAACAGCAATTTGTTGGACAAGATATTCGGGTTTGAATCATCGTCATCTTACTTGGAAATAAATGGAGGTCTAGTGATGTGTATGTTATGTTGTCATTAACCCGTATCGATACTCGGAGTCTGACTTAAATCATGTGCATTATTGAGATTAAATATCGGCGATCCCATTTTTTTAATACCCAATAGATTGGACAACCTTTAGACATCCTTCAATTGTGTCTTATGCCAATTTCGCCTTACGAGATAATAAACAATTATCGCTATGTCTGCAACAATCAGTACAGATAATTCTATTAAATTGTTAGAAAAATCGGAATGGGCCAAAGCCACTAACGAATGGTCTTGGACAAAATAAACGGTGCCATCAGGACCGAGAGCGGTTGAAATAATGCCTGATTCTGAAAAAGTGATGCTGAAGTCATATTGCCAAGCTATCGAACCATCAGAATTAACTTTAATGACTGATGAACCAGCTCGACATAGTATTCCGCCAGAAGCGTAGCCAGCTATTATCGCACCAGGGGTTGGTCTCTCCCAAAGGACTCGGCCATCCGAGGATAGAGCAAATACATTCCGACCTTCGAAATCGGTGGTGTAGATCGTCCCTTTTCCATCAGCAATGCAGGGCCCGCTGTATACGCCTCCTGAGTAGTTTATAGCATTATTCGGATTCTCTATGACTGTCTTCCAGGCGTAGGAGTTGTTGTTTGTATAACTGGCATAGACCGTTGATATATTACTGCCACTATCAGTTCTTAACTCGTAATATAATGAATTCGGGCCATTACTGACAGTGGAGGGAATCCAGTCAACAGAGGTCGAGTAGCTATTTCCATTAAACCTATCATATCCGAATTCAAAATTGTTGCTTTGATTTTCATTGTCTGTTTCTGCATAAATGACAAATGTTCCGTTAGGGCTTACGGAAGGGGTTTTGTACAAACCCCAACTGCCATTGAAATTATCCAAATTCGACCGCCAAATAACCTGACCTGATGATGAGAGAGCGATAATCTCGTTTGTTATGTTATCGTAATCTCCGGAGGTTGAATTATATTGACCATCGGTATAGTGATTCGCTATTACCTCACCATCGGGATAAGTAGCCCAAATCTGAATCGTTCCGTTATCAACCTGAAAACTCCATTTGTACTGTCCATCAGGGTTCAAAGCCGTCAAGTTCCTGTATGCCCAATCAGAATTATTTAGAAAGTCGGTGTCGTTCTTGAAATCAACATAATAAAACCCACCATCAGCACCCTTCAGTGGCAGCCAGGGAAAGCCGTTGAAACCTGCCCTCCACATTACCTTACCATCAGGACTTAAATCAATAAAGTAGGCATGGTGACCGTTTGATGCATCTAGGTATTCTGTGGCAATCAAGGAACCGTTCGGATCGACCGAAGCGATACCATAATTATTTTGGTGATAGCCGAGGACATCAGGTTCGTTCAACGTCCATTTAACCTGCATTCCTCCAGTTTTGACCTCGCTCCAGACTAGAAATCCTCCGATAACAGAGGAAAGGATCATGACAACAGCCAGAAGCAGTGCAGCCGTGCTAATCGTTCTCTTACCGATTCTCAACCTTCCCACGATAATTCATTGTATTCTCAAATATTAATTGTTGACCTTTCTTTCTTTTCCGAAATTACAACCTAGAATGACTCCGAACGTGGGATAAGATCTATCCAATTCTTCCCCCCAAGCTTATATCCATTTCTCAATTAACAATAGTGAACTGTGTTAGCCAGATTGTCGATATTCTTTATCAATACTTAGGTTTGAGCTTAGGATCCTATGTATCGTTAGTCGCAATTATCTGTAAACCAACGTTAAGATTGATTATTTATCGAGAGACCTAGATTGTACTCGGGCATTATCTAGATTTTGTATCGTTTGCTAGAGAATCACGGTCAATTTTTATACAAGTGAGCTGAAGAATAACTAATTTCTTATCATATATATAATATAATTCAATAATGACTGGCATTCCAAATTTTGAAATCCAATGCATTCTTTTTTATTCTCATGCGAAGTGGCATACAGATGGTCATCCGAAAATAAAATGGACCGGAGTTGGGGGATACGAATTCGAATTCAGAAGTTAATAAAGAACAAGTGCCGAGCAAACAAGAAAAAAGCAAGAGATTTCAAATGCCAAAACTTGGCCCGATCCAATGGGTCATAATATTGTTCTTCTTTGCCATCGGGATCATATGCCTTCTTATTAGCAAGCAAATCCAAAATGATGATACATACTCACTCATTTTCGAATTGGTGGGGGCGTTCCTTGTCGTTGCTATTCCTCTCGAAATACTGCGTGAATTCTTCTTTGAAAAGGCAAACAAGGAGGCTTTCGTCAAAGAAGTTGGTGAGCTTTTCGATGAAAAGATTGAAAAGGCTAACAGAAAGGCTTTTGTCACTGAGGTCAGCAACCTTTTCGATGAGAAGATCGAAGGAGCGGCGAAACTCGGACTAAACAGCATAATAGATTCACTATCCGCCGATCGGCTCTCAGAAATATTTGGGACACTTAAACCGGGAGACATACTCTGGTGGCATTACACATATTGCCCGGGACACAAAATGTGGAGAGATTCTGTAACGAAAGCGGTTAAGCGTGGGGCATCAGTAAAAATGCTGGTACTCGATCCTGAATCTCAATTCAGTGCAATGAGGGCAGAAGAAATCGGGTACTCAAAAGATAGTTTCGATAGAGAATTGCGCCTGTTTATTGGAGATTTTGAGGAGTCCCAAAAAATCCTTGAAAACGAAAAAGATTCCTTAGGCCATCTGGAGATTGTTCGTTATGACGGTCTGCTCGGGGTTCCATGTATAGTGGTAACAAGGCGAGACCAGAGTGGAAATGATTCTCCGTTTAGAGCTTATTCAAGCACATATTTATCAAGGCCTACAGGAGTGAATTTTCCGCATTTTGTGTGGAATTGGACTAAGAAAGATGACATGTGCGATACTTTGTATCAATATGTGAGAGGGAAGTACGATCGAGAAATAAGGAAAAAACTGCAACATTAACCTCTATCGATTCAGAGGCGACAAAGCACGGGCTTTCCGATGTACTTTCATAGGCGGAGGGCCCTTTTCCAGTCCTAAGTTAGATGCTTTGCAATTGCAATAATGGTGGCTTCATTCTTCCTTCCATATCGTGAATGAAGAGAAATCGCATAGTTTCTGAGAGTTTAACCCATTTCAGCCAACAACGTGGGATAAGACCCATCGTATTCGTACATCCATCGGATATACGAATTTTCATTCGATCGTCACAAGCCTCTCAGTCTTGTGCACATTTACGGGACAAGACCAGGCATTTTCCGAAAAATCTAGTATATAAGCATTTCATCATAAAAAGCTGTACATAGAGATGACCAGATATACTCTAGAGCGTCGAGAAAAGACCCTCGATCTAGCGCCGTTGGCCATGCTTGGCTATCCCCGCTTAAACTGGCGAATGTTGGCTTCGGTTATTAATGTTTGCCCATGGAATGTGCTAACGCTGGTAAACATCGCTAGATCGTCCAGGTCCTCGACGCATGGAAGGAAAGGTCTGGATATGCGGGAGAAGGTAGATTTCGGACGTGCCACGGGACTAGACTGCGGAAATGAGGATACAAAGGAAACGGGAATAGATCGGCAGAAGATCATCGTCTGGTTACTGACGAATCATCAGCCGATGGGCAAGAACCATTCCTGGAACCTGGCCTACTGCATTAATAAAGTTTTGATCGATGAAGGCAAGATAGATCTGAGCGTTGAGGAATCGAAAAAGATCGCTTCGAAGCTGATCCTGAGCAAGCTCAGCAAATCGAATATCCGGATCAAGCTGATCGCTCTGGAATATTACATGGAGTATATCGGAAAACCGACCCACTCCAAAAAGCCAAGAGATACCAAGCGGTCACCAAAATTTCTCACTGAAGCCCAAATGCAGAAACTCGTCCATTCCTCGAGGAACTATTGGGACGTTGAATGCTGATGATCTTCTGCACCACCGGGATTAGATGCGGTGAGCTAAGGAACCTGAATCTTAAAGATGTCGAATTTGCAAATGATGTGGTCCGAATCCGTCATTGGAAGGGAGATAGAGAGCGTGGGGTCTATCTTACGAAGGATTACAAGGGGATATTGAACGCCTATATCCGGAGGTGGAGGATCTGCGACGTCAATGGCCCGTTGTTTGCTCTTATCGAAATCAAAGGATCGGCAATCACGCCATCAGCGAGGTGGTCCGGAAGACCTCTATTGATGCAGAACTGCCATTGACCACGCCACACATGCTGAGACATTCCTATGCGACTTGGTACGCTTCGAAGAACAATGACGTGTTTGTTTTGCAAGAGCTTCTAGGTCATTCCCAGATAGATATGACCAAGAGGTATTATCACACGTCTAGAGCGCTATAACAGAAGGGGGCGATGACTGGGGCACCGAGCTTGGTCTAAACTTTTTGCCTTCTTTTTGGTTTGACATCTACTGTCAGAAAGACTCGTTCTTAGTCTGTCCATTATTGCATAGTTATTTTAACAATCTTCACAAAACTCTCTTACAAATCATAAGGCTGGTAAAATGAAATACAAAGTCAGCAAGAATCAAAAATACAGCAGCAGGAACGACAAACTCATCGAACAGGCCGAGGGGGTCTATGGGAGCATCGATAAGGTAATGGACGTCCTTGGAAACCTTCTGGTGGTAGATCTCCCGGATGGGTCTATGTTGCTCTATGATGTTAATACGACAGATGGCGAGATCGATGCGGATATGTCTGGACGATATGCGGTCGGAATCGTCGAGCTAGTGAAGTAGATTTAGATACTGAAGCATACGAATTTGATGACCACGGTGATCTACTTGCACGTTAATAGTGATGCGAAATGAGCGGCGCTGGAAAGAGGTGTGCCGAGGTTCTGAGTAAAAATCAAAAAGGAATTCCTCTTCAATAAAATGGGTTCAGATCGCAATCCCCAATCCCAACCTGAGGTCATATTCCATTGGAAAAGCCCACGTCCATCCGAGGCTTGAAAAACGATTCAATTATATTCCTCGCATTGTTTGTTTGGGTAGATTAACAGAACGAATGTTCCTTTTCCTATGAAGTTCACCAGGCATTCCCTTTATTAAGATGTTAGAGGATGAACCGCTCTCAGTATGAGTCCGTTTTGGGCCGTTCTGAGAGGACGGGGTGGAACATGTATCTGAGCAGGGAACAAGAGCTATTGGCCAAGGGAGAGCATGGACCGGCCTTCGAGTGGGCCATAAAGGAGCTTATCCGATTGGGCGACCAGGCCGGCACTGAACGGCTGATAAAGGTAAGCTCCGTGCACATCCCTGACTGGTGCGATAAGCGGTCCTCTGAAGCTTGGGAATGGTTAGCATCGATTGCTGGCCAGGCACGGATACCCATAACCGCCAATCCGCAGGGGGTGGACGATCCACTTACGGCAGGCCGGGAAAGGACCTTGGAAAGGCTCCATACGAACCACACCTATACCTGCAGCTGTACCCCCTACCTTTTCGGAAACCACCCTGTCAAGGGAGAAGTGGTTGCATGGGGCGGTCGAGCGGCCTCGGCCTTCGCCAACTCGGTCCTGGGCGCACGGAGCGAGATAGAGAGTTTTGAATCGGCTGTGGCTTCAGCGATCACTGGACTGACGCCGGAGAGGGGCCTGCATCTGGAGGAGAACCGTCAGGCAACGGTCTCAGTGCTCATCAAGGGCGAGGTACCAGTTGATCATCTGGCAATGGGCTGGAAGCTTTCCCAAGTTCTATCTGGAGAGGTGCCATTGATCTGTGGCGTTAGTCCCAATTACGATGAGGCAAAGAAGCTGGCATCCTCTATCAATGCCGCAGGGAAGATTCCGTTGTTCTACATGCAAAAGGACCCCACTCCTCCCTTTCACCTGGAGGTCATAGAAATGGACGGAAAAGAATTGTTGGAAGAGGAAGCATCGAACTTTACTCCGGACCTGTCCATCATTGGATGCCCCCACTTATCGGAACAAGAGATAAATAAATGGTCAAGCCGTCTAACGGGACGGAATCGTCTGAACATCGAAGCTTGGTTCTTTACCTCGCAACTGTGCAAGGATAAATCACTCGACTCTTTGGAGAGACACTCCAATCTTGGAAAGGTCTTCACGAACCGCTGCGCACTAGGAATGTGTCATAGACTCATGGGCAGAAAGATCGCCTGCGACAGCCCAGTACTGGCCGATCATCTTCGGGAGAGGGGCATTGAGGCCCGCTATGTGCCTGACCGGGAGATGCTATCGCTCATATGCTCGTCGGCATAGGGGCCATGACAGAAGGGTCTCGAAGAAACAATCATGACGGTGGTGTCGATCTGTTTCACTTGTCCAATATCCTAGGACATTCGAACCTGATGACGACGATGATCTATTTGCGTGTGAATAGTGATGCGAAGAGGGCTGCTTGGGAAAGAGGTGTGCCGAGGTTCTGAAACCCTAAAACATATGTTCCATAGTTCACCAATCCTTCTACAATCAAGGTTAAGTATTCGCCATTGGAGTTTATACCTCAAGGAATCTGAATGAATTGCCCCAAGTGCAATGCCTACAATCCCATTGATGCTATGTTTTGCGTGAGCTGGGGGGGGGAGCCAATATCTCCCTCTGACCAAAAGGAAAATACGCAACCAATGTCAAACCTGATTGAACCTGGTAATGGAGGCCCTACAGAGAAAATCTCAAGGATCGAAGCTAACGAAAAGAAGCAACTCGCCAGGGTGGGCGAAAAGGAGAAAAAGATGGTCAACAAAGACGAGGCAAAGAAAGCCAGGATTAAGAAAAAGGCCGAAGAAAAGATCTCGACAATTCGAGCAAAGAATAGATCGTGACTTCCTTGTGGATCGATGGATTCATGCAGCCTCTCCCTTCAATATTATAATAAAACGTTTTCAGCCGTTCTATCTGTCGATTGGTAATATTCATCTAAACCAGGAAGAAAGAATTGGTTACCCTGCATGTACTCTGGCATTCATTTGCCACGACAATAATACGCAATGGATGTGATTTGTTTCCTTTGTCGGATATTTTGGGACATTCGAACTTGATGGCGACAGCAATCTATCAGCACTTCAATAGCGAATCTAAAAGGGCGGCGCTGGAAAGGGGGCGCCGAGGTTCTGATTGGCTTAAACAAAGCTGTGGACCTGATACCTATCTCAGGGCTTCACCAGCAACGGGCTGAACCCTTACAACCCCCGATTTGAGTTCAGCCTTTTGCTCCATCACCAGAGATATCTTTGAGGAGAGGTCTTTCATGGTGAAAGGTTTCTGTAGCACATCTAGGAACCCATACTCATGGGGATTGGCCATAATGGGATCGTTTGAATAGCCACTTGAGACGATGACTCGGGCTTTCGGATCCAAAGCGAGTATTTCCTTGATAGCCTCCTTGCCCCCCATACCCCCCCGGATCGTGAGGTCCATGATGACCATATTGAACGGTTGAGCTGAGGAAAGACGCTCCTTGTAAGCAGATATCGCTTCCTCTCCGTTCTCTACGCATACTGCCTCATATCCAAATTTCTCCAGCATGGTCCCCATCACATCCAATATGGGCTCGTCATCGTCCATGACCAATATGCTACCGGTTCGGGCGACATCCAGCCTCGCTATGCTTGCCGGCGATACCTTTCTTTTCTCGATGGCGGGCAAGATGACGGACATGGTCGTCCCTTTCCCGACCTTCGTGTCCACCAACACCGTTCCGCCATGGTTCTGAACGATGGACTTAACTGTGGAAAGTCCCAGACCGGTCCCGGTCTCCTTTGTGGTGAAGAACGGATCGAAGATCTTGGCCAGGTTCTCTTCCGGGATGCCAACGCCGGCGTCAGTGACATCAAATCGGATATAGGCGTTGTTCTCGGCAGGTAGCCGTTCCATCTCGTCGGGGCTTAGATTCCTGGCCTTGATGTATAGGTGTCCCCCTGTTGGCATGGCCTGGACCGCATTAATGACCAGGTTGTTGATCATTTGTTCTATCTGACTCGGATCGGCGGAGATGCTGCGAAGGTTTTCCTCGAGGTCGTAAGCGGCGGAGACCTTGGAACCGGCTAGCACGAAATCGACACTGGACCGTATCAGGGAGTTCAGATCGACCTCCTCCTTGATGGGAGTTCCCCCCTTGGAGAAAGTGAGAAGTTGATGTGTGAGGTGCCTTGCCCGCATGGCCGAGCGTACTGACTCTTCCAACCGGTGCTTCGGCCTCTTATCCTCAGGGAGCTGATCCATCGCTATCTCGATGTTGCTGACGATGGAGGCTAGCATGTTGTTGAAATCGTGTGCGATGCCTCCTGCTAGCACACCCAGGGACTCTAACTTCTGGTTCCTCGCCATTTCCTGTTCCATACGTCGGCGCTGGGTGATGTCGATGCCTACCCCCTGGATCTCCAAGAGGCGTCCATTGTTATCGAAGATGCCCTTAGTTCGCCAAAGAACGTCCAGGTCACTTCCGTCCGGTCTTTTGACGATCAGGTCTAACTCACCTACCGGATTGGTTTCTGTAAGGCCGTCTACCGTTTTCTTCAATTTTTGCGTATCCCATTTGTCCGGGTTGGCGTATACATTTAGGTCTTTGGTCCCGATACCCAAATGCCCCAGGGATTTTTCCAAGACCAAGTTTGCGAATGTCACGGTACCATCCGGACGGAATGATAGTATGGCTTCGGTTTGGTTTTCCACAACCATCCTGTACCGCCTCTCGCTCTCAGCAATCTTCTCTTGGGTTTCTGCCTCTCGCATCAATTCTTCTATCTTCTTACGTTCGGTGAGATCATGTAGGACCACCAAATTGCCTTTCAGTCGTTTGAACTTGATCCCTTTGACTTTCACCTCGAAAGCCCTTCCAGCCGAGTCGATCACCTCTGTTGGAAGTCTCATCGAACCATCGGGATCGTATTGCGGATAGAGTCCTGTAATGATGGAGAAAGTCTCGGCGAAGGATTTACCAACGACAGCATCGGACCTAACCATCAGGTAATCTTGACATGCCTGGTTAAGGTCCATTATCCTGCCTTTGGAATCTACCGCTACGATGCTATCCTCTATAGCATCCAGCATCTTCTCTCTTCCAGTAGGGGCCAGGTTAAAAACGCCATACTGGAAAGAGTAGAGATAGATCACCGCCGCAGCGGCGGAATAGGCGATATTGTCTGGGTACACCGCATTGAGATCGGGTATGAAATACGATGCTAAGACAGTGGCATGAATAAGGACGACGCCACCTAAGAAAACTAACGCCATGCGCATTGAATATTCCCTGTGCAGGAACAAAGTCAGAACGAGTGCGAAGATCGTTCCGACGACGTCGAAATATACTATCCATACTAAACCGATCAATGACGGCGCAGTTAGCAAAATTCCTTGTTGCAGGGCGTTACTGGTCGTAAGGGTTTCAGATTGATAGAAGAGATGAAACCAAGGGTCGGTAAGGATGGCAAATGTTGCTATGACCGGTACGACCAGAAATGGGACGAACACTTTTGGTTTGAATGGGTCGTGCCTCTTGGTCAACTCCATGACCATGAAAATGAAGCTGGTGAATATGACAATAAAGAGTAGCGTAGAAACATCATTCAGCATGACCATGTCTCCTAGCTGTGGAGAATATAGCTGAACGATCCCCACGAAACAGGCCGCTGACGTGGCCGGAAGCATGATCAGTCCCGCCTTGATCATGAGTGGACGGCGGCCCCAGATAGCAGCAAAAATGCCCATGTTTATGAACATCAAAATTGCAAGGATAGAGACCAATAGCTCGAAAAACATGTCGCCAACTCAAGATTCTTTTACCATAATGACGTAACTTTGTGAGATAAAGGAGATGGCGCAATTATCAGCCAAGAAATTGAGATGCGGCCTTCGTTAAACCTCATTTGCCATCAATATCAATCCGATTCTTGAACGGAATCAATAACGACCTTGGTCATTATTGGAATACCGTGCAGGGATGAGAATGAGAATTCCCGCCCACCACAATTAATTCAAAGTGATGATCTATTGTGTGTAAGGTCGAGAGACATTAAAATTACGGTTCTCTTCAATTTTGAGTGGGTAAAGGGATTTCTTTTGGGATAGCGTTACCTATTTCGTGGACGATAAGCAGCTTTTCCAGGCAACCTGGGGGCTGAAAGCCCCATGGTTCGTGAGCGAAGTGAAGCTGGACAAGATCGAGAAGCGGCTGGACATCTTCATCGACTTCGAAAGAGGGGCAAGGTTCCCTTGCCCCGACTGCAAGACACTGTGCGAGGTCCACGACACCAGCCAGCGTACCTGGCGACATCTCAACTTCTTCGAATATGAGACATTTCTCCACGCCCGTGTTCCGAGGACGAAATGTCCGGGGCACGGAGTGAAGCAGGTCGAGCTCCCCTGGGCCCGACCTAATTCTGGGTTCAGCCTGCACATCGAAGCGATGGTGCTTGCGCTGAGCGACGAGATGTCCGTGGCCGGCATTGCCGGCCATCTGGATGTTGGTGAGGATTCGATCTTGCGAATCATGCAGTATTACGTCAACGAAGCGCGCAGAACGTCGACCTGAGCCGGGTCGACCAGATCGCCATCGACGAGTTCGCTGTGGCCAAGGGCCACAGCTATGTGACCTTCTTCTACGATATCAAGGGAAGGAGAGTGATTCACGTCGCCGAGGGCAAGGGAAAGGAATCGTTCACCAGCTTCGTCCAGGCGGTGGAAGGCCGCCGGGACCCGAGGTTGGTCAAGCTGGTCTGCATGGATTTATCCCCGTCCTTCATCGGAGGCTGCCGGGACACGTTCCCGGCAGCGATAATGGTCTTCGACCATTTTCACGTCATTAAGCTCCTGAACGACACCATCAACCGGATCCGGGGGGAAGAGGCTAGGCAGAACGGCGACCTGAAAAGGACCAAGTTCCTCTGGCTGACGAATCCGGAGATTTTGTCGGAGAAGCAGGAGCGCATGCTCCTGCACGTCAAGGAGCTGGACATCAAGACTGCGAAAGCGTACCAGTTCAAGCTGGCCATCCAACGGGTCTGGGACCTGCCCCCGCACCAGGCAAAGGAATATCTCAAGAAATGGATCGCCTGGGCCGATGGATGCAATCTGCCGGAGATGGCCAAGCTGGCTAAAAGCATTCGAAATCACATAGAAGGCATCATCGAGAGCGTACGCCAGAGGGTCACCTCTGGCTAC